>ERZ773229.1730-NODE-1730-length-14229-cov-6.479752_pt1 | contig 14229 bp, 12 predicted proteins | sample MGYA00580992_ERZ773229 | MGnify/ENA primary metagenome ERZ773229 (study PRJEB29015, sample SAMEA2737795) | human gut metagenome | biome: human gut; feature: human-associated habitat; material: faeces | place: China | collected 2012 ... | reverse complement strand
TGCATCTCGCCCCATCGCCAAAGGCGATTTAAAATGGCGAGATGCGTTGCTGGTCACACATCGTGTGAACAGTAACGGTTGACATGCGTTTCTAGGGAGATTATAATGTAGTGCATAGCAGAAAAGAGGAATGACATGATAAAAGGTGTAATATTTGACGTAGATGGTGTCCTTCTCAATTCCATGCCTGTCTGGGAGAATCTTGGAGAATTGTATCTGGATCATTTGGGAATTGAGGCCGAGAAGAACCTAGGGGAGACATTATTTGAGATGAGCCTGGAGGAGGCGGCAGATTATCTGATCTCACATTATAACCTGGAGAAGACAGTGGAAGAGGTTGTACAGGGACTGAATAAAGAAGTGGAAGACTATTATGCAAAACGAGTTCCATTGAAAGAAGGGGTTCGTCAGTATCTGGAGGAATTCAGAGAGCGGAAGATTCCTATGGTGATCGCGACAACCGGTGACCGGAAGAATGCAGAAGCAGCTCTGAGCAGATTGAAGGTATTACCTTATTTTCAAGGAGTTTTTACAGCATCTGAGATCGGAAGCGGTAAGGATCAGCCGGATATTTATTTTGCAGCACTTTTGCAGCTGGATACGGAGCCGGAACAGACCTGGGTGTTTGAAGATACTTATCAGGCTTTGAGAACGGCAAAGCATGCGGGATTTAAGACAGTAGCAGTTTATGATAAGGCAAATGACAAGAATTTGGCGCAGATCTGGAATACGGCAGATATCTATTTGCCGGAATTTGATGATTTTAATGTTTTTTGGAACAGGGTGTCTGAGGAAGAGAAAGAACAGTTGCTGATTGTAGAATAAGAGGAGAATGAAAAAAGCAGATTCGAATTCAAAGGAGAGATGCTCCGGTAGAATTCGAATCTGCTTTTTGTCATATAATTGACTGGTCTGTCTTGTGTTTAGAGAAGGTGAATGCCGGCATCAGCAGCAGCTTCAACTACATTTTCAGGCCAGAGGGAAGACTGTACTTCACCGATATGAGCCTTTCTTAAGTAATACATACAGATACGGGACTGTCCAATACCGCCGCCGACTGTATATGGAAGCTCGCCGTTCAGCAGTGCCTTCTGGAATGGAAGTTCTGCACGATCTTCACATCCGGCTTCTTTTAGCTGTGCCTTTAATGAGTCTTCGTCAACACGGATTCCCATAGAAGAGAGTTCAAGACCGATGTCAAGAACCGGATAGTAAACGATAATGTCACCGTTCAGCTCCCAATCATCATAGTCCGGAGCACGACCGTCATGTCTTTCGCCGGAAGCAAGTACGCCACCAATCTTGGAGATAAACACTGCGCCTTTTTCCTTCGCAATCGCTTTTTCACGTTCTTTGGTAGTAAGATCCGGATAAAGGTCTTCCAGCTCCTGTGTAGTGATGAAAAAGATATCATCAGGAAGAAGAGGATCAATATAGTTGTAACGTCTGGAAATGTATTCTTCTGTATCTTTCAGAGCCCGGTAGACTTTGCGGACAGTGTACTGAAGTGTCTCTGTGTTACGTTCTTCCTTAGAAATTACCTTTTCCCAGTCCCACTGGTCAACATACAGAGAATGGATGTTGTCTGTATCTTCATCACGACGTATCGCACTCATATCTGTGTAAAGCCCTTCGCCGGAATGGAAATTGTAATTCTTCAATGCATATCTCTTCCATTTTGCAAGAGAATGAACGATCTCTGCAACAGAACCATCCTGTTCTTTGATGTCAAAGGAAACCGGACGTTCCACACCGTTTAAGTTATCATTCAGACCGGATTCCGGACGGACAAACAGTGGTGCTGACACTCGTGTCAGGTGGAGATTCTTTGCAAGAGCACGCTCGAAGTGGTCTTTCACTTCTTTGATGGCTACTTCTGTCTCACGAATTGTAAGAGGGGAATGATAGCCAGCAGGTATTCTTAACTGTTCCATAATAAACTCCTTTATGTTAGCATTTTATTGCTGTTCACAGTATTATGCGGTCAGCAATAGCATTTCTCTTCTATTTTAAGTGGAGAAGAATAAGAAGTCAATGGAAAGGTGAAATGAACACTTGTAATCAGTAAAAAAAATTGCTAAAATGAGCAGTAGTGAGTAATAAATAGTAAGGGACGAAGGTGTAAATAATGAATGTAAATGATATGATTGATACAATTCTGAATTTTGACCTGGATGTTGTTCTGGCTGGACTTAATGAAAGCAGTCATCATTTGAGTCAGATGGAATTTATTTCTCTGATCGTTATAACGGCCGGAGCGGTACTGTTATGTCTGACGGGGCTGAAACTGGTACGTTTCTGGTCTGTGATCGCAGGATTGTCAGCAGGATGCGCAGCTGGAATTGCGGTCGGAGCGATTGCAGGTCTGGATCAGACGATCGCATTGGCGGCAGGAGCAGGTGTGGGACTTGTATTGGCGGTGCTTGGTGCATGGAAGAAGCAGATTGGTGGATTTGTGACAGTAGCGGTACTCGTCTTTGTTGTCAGTGTACATTTGATGAAACCACAGGATTTTATTATCTATGGAATCTGTGCGGGTATTGGTCTTGTGTGTGCATTGCTTTCTATTAAGTTTCATAACTTTATGCTAATTGCTGCTTCTTCTGTGTTTGGAGCAATGGCAGCGGGCAGCAGTATCTTTTATCTGCAGCCATATAAAAACGGAATGATTCATGTGGCACTTTGTGCTGCAATTGGTGCACTTAGTATCTGGATCCAGCTTCTTTTGGAATCCGGAAAACGTAAGAAAAAGAATTTACTTAAAGCCGCAGAGATCCGTGAAGAACATTCTACAGAAAATGAAGTCGAGAAGGCAAGGGCACTGGTTGAGAATCTGGATGATTTTGATGAGCTGGATGAGATTATAGAGAGTCTTCCGGAAAATGTCCGGAAAGAAGACAAGGGCACAACAGTTGTCAGCATGGATGAATTTGATGATCTTGAAGATGATCTGGAAGAGGATGAAGTGGAGAACTTTAAAGAAGAGAAGTTTGATGTAGACGAGGAAGATTGGGAGGAAGACGTCGAAATTGAAGTAACTGCTGATGAGGCAGATGTGACAGAGGATTATGATTTTGATGAAGATCCGGATGACTTAGATGACTTGAATGATCTGGATGATTTAGATTATCTTGATGACGATGATGATATCGAGTTTCTGGATGAAGATGAGTAGATAAAAAAGCTATCGATTACAATAACTTAACACATATCTGTGTTGTTATCGTAGTCGATAGCTTTTGTATTATCTTACTGCTGTAAATACTCCGCGGAGATCATGGATTACATGTCTTGGACATTTTACAGAGCACATTCCACAGCTTAAGCAGATGTCTTCCTGGATTACTGCGCAATTATCTTCTACATGAATTGCACCTGCAGTACATGTTTTTTCACAAATACCGCATCCAATACAACTGACTTCACACTGCTTACGTGCAACAGCTCCTTTTTCTTTGTTAGAGCATTTTACTACAATGTAGTTTGCACAGTCGTGGATTTTGATCAGGTTCTGCGGACAGACTTTTGCACACTGTCCACAGGCAATACATTTTTCTTCGTCTACTTCGGCAACGCCATATTCATTCATGGAAATCGCGCCGAATTTACATTTTTCTATACAGGCTCCACATCCGATGCAGCCATCTTTGCATCCACCGTCTTCAGAGCCGGCTGCGCGGCAGCCACCGTTACAGGCAACCAGAGCTGCCCGGTAAGGAAATCTCTTTTTAATTGCCATGATTATTTCTTCCTTTCGTATGGTGTGTTAGAAAGAGGAAGGCTGTAGCGTCTTTCTCCGTCAAATCTGCAATATGCATCCGCGATTGCAGGAGCAGTAGGGATGGATGTGATCTCTCCGATACCGATTGCTCCACAGGCAACATCCAGACCAGGTTTATCAATAACGATTGCTTCAATCTCAGGAACTTCGTGAGAACGGAAAAGTCCTAAGGAACCATACTTGTCAATTGGTTTACAATTTTCATCGATTGGATACTGCTCTCTGAGTGCGAATCCCATAGACATTACAACACCGCCTTCAATCTGACCTTCGCAGGAAAGTGGGTTGACAGCTTTACCAACATCGTGTGCGGCAATCATTTTCTCAATCTTACCTGTCTTAGGATCAAGGATGCAGACCTGAGTTGCATATCCATAAGCAACGTGAGATATCGGATTAGGCACATCTGCACCAAGTGGATGAGTCTTAGCGAGATACTCTCCGTAGAAAGTTTCTCCAATCATATCTTTCATGGACTTACCGCTGTTTTTCGCTTCCATGAATTTTTCACATGCTCTGCGGCACGCTTCACCAGTTACAAGTGTCTGACGAGAACCGGAAGTTGTACCGGAATCAGGTGAAATCCATGTGTTGCTTCGCTCATAGACGATATCATCATGGGAAAGATCTGTATTTGTAACGATCATCTGTACAAGTACAGTACCAAGTCCCTGACCGATACAGGAAGCACCAGTGAAGATGTGAAGTTTTTCATCTTCTTCAACAATTAATTTTACACGTCCTGTATCCGGGATACCAACACCAACGCCGGCATTCTTCATAGCACAACCAAGGCCAACAGCCTTACCGGCCGCAAGTGCAGCATCATACTCTTCTTTGACAGCTTCCAGTGTTTCTACAAGACCTGTAGAGTTATCTACAATCTGTCCGTTCGGAAGTACTTCGCCTGGGCGGATCGCATTGCGGTAATGAATCTCCCAAGGCGTAATGCCTACCTTGTCAGCCATCATGTTCAGAAGTGTCTCTGTTGCGAAACAAGTCTGTGTAACACCAAATCCGCGGAATGCTCCGGCAGGTGGGTTATTTGTATAGTAAGCAGTTCCTTCAATTTCAAAGTTTTCATAATGATAAGGTCCTGCTGCATGTGTACATGCACGTTCAAGAACCGGGCCACCAAGAGAAGCGAATGCACCTGTGTCAGATTTAACAATCGCTTTTACACCCTGGATCACTCCACTCTCATCGCATCCCATTGTCATATCCATGTAGAATGGGTGACGTTTCGGATGAACAAGCAAGGATTCCGCTCTGGATAATTTCATCTTGATCGGTTTCTTTGTTACGTAAGTAAGCAATGCGCTTAAATGCTGAACAGTCATGTCCTCTTTACCACCGAAACCACCGCCGACTAATGCGTTCTGAACTTTTACTTTATCTGTTCCAAGCATAAGTGTAACTTCGTGCAATGTCTGGTGAGCGGACTGGTCTGTTGAATATACGAAAATGTCACCGTCTTCATCATAGAAAGAAACAGCACATTCCGGTTCAAGGAAAGCATGCTCAGTCCAAGGTGTCTCAAAGTGATGTGAGATCACGTACTTGGAATTCTTGATTGCTTCTTCCGCATTTCCGCGGCTGATGTGCTTATAAGCACATACGTTAGTCTCTTCTTCATCATAAACAAGTGGTGCATCCGGAGCGGCAGCTTCTTCTACTGTATGCACATGAGGAAGTACTTCATATTCAACTTTAATAAGTTTCTTTGCTTTTTCTACAGTTGCCATGTCAGTTGCAGCTACAAGGGCAATTGCATCTCCGAGATAATGTGTCAGTCCGCCAACCGGAATCAGTGAATACTGATCATGTTTTAAGTGTCCGATCTTATTCTCCCCAGGAATATCATCGGCTGTTACAACCGCTTCTACGCCAGGCAGAGCCTCGGCAGCAGAGGTATCAATAGAAAGTACGCGAGCTCGTGGATATTTACTACGAAGAGCAGCACCATAGAGCATTCCTTCCGGATAATAGTCATCCGGATATTTACCTGTTCCAAGCACTTTTTCTTCAACATCTATACGAGAAACACGGGAACCAAGAGTCCAGCTAGGATCTCCGTCATCTGGTAAAACTCCTTCTTTCAGAATCTTAGCTGCCAGACGTACCGCGTCCATGATCTTAACATATCCTGTACAGCGGCAATAGTTGTTGCGCAGCACATAGCGAATCTCATCATCGGTTGGTTCCGGATTTACATCCAAAAGTGCTTTTGTGCACATAACCATACCAGGAATACAGAATCCGCACTGTACAGCGCCTGCCTTCCCGTAAGCATAAGTGTAAACTTTCTGTTCCCAATCAGAAAGCCCCTCGACTGTGATGACATTCTTTCCGGCCAATGAATCTGTGTCAGGTACGCAGGATTTGCAAGTCTGTCCATCAATGATAACAGTACAGGCTCCACAAGCGCCTTCGCTGCAACCATCCTTTGCAGAGGTAATGTGCAGTTCATCACGCAGGAACCGTAACAGTTTCTGATTCTTTGAAGGTGAGACTTCCTGACCATTTACTATAAATGATGCCATGTCAGTTACTCCTTTCTTTGTAACAAAATCCCCAAAGAAAAATCTTTGAGGAGTATGTGTTTGTTGTGTATTTTTAATTATATAAAGATACCTATGGTTATATTTTATCACATATTCAACAAAAAGCAACAACTATTCTAAAAAAGTTTTTGACACCTAAAAATATTTTAGATATATGATATAAAAAATGCATATCAGGACAAAAAAAGGGAAGTACCGCAAAATGATACTCCCTTGTAATTATCTTATATAAATTGTTCTTAGAAACCAAAAAGATTTACAACGCGATTTTAATTATCGTGTTCTTCTTCAAATGGATCGTCGTAATCATCTTCATCATCGTAATCATCTCCACCGCGGGAAGCAATTGCGAGAATCAGTGAAATAACAGCAAGTACACCACTTACACCGGCTAAAATCAGAAGCTCGAATTCATCTCCATGTTTCAGGAAAGCAAAAACAGCACAACCGATATAGAGAATCATCGGGATAAGGAATGCAAAAAGTGTATCACGGTTATTCATGATGAAGTATAACAGTGCAGTGACAAGCATACAAAGAGCAACAATGACATAATTCATGCCAGGGGCAGAAGTCACGTCAGCTCCTGATGTGCTGAGTCCTGTTACGAAACCTTTATAAATACAGAAACCAAATGCAAGCAGGGAAATGATTCCAAGGATGATGCGTCCAGGTCTGAAACGTGGATATTCGTCTACATATTCATATTCATCATCATCTTCATTATCAAAGGATTTCTCATCATCATAGTCATCCATTTTTCTGGATTTTACATCTTCTTTTGCTTTCGCAGTTTCGGCTTCCTCTTTCTTTTTCTTCTTGGCAGCTTTACTGTCAGGGTCAGTTGCAAGCATATCTTCGTATCCCTTGCGAACTGCTTTTTCACGCTTATCACGGATTTCTTCCGCAGGAATGTTCCCATATTTCTGCTCTTCGGAATTATCAGTGGCAGTGGCATCAGTGGCAGCTTTCTGTGCAGCGGCTTTGCGGGCTCTGGCTCTCTCCTTAAGAATACGTTCAGCTTCTTCTTCTGAAATCCCTTTGTCAGCAGCAAGGCGGGCAATCGCTTCTTTGCGGGCGCGGGCTTTTGCTTCTCTGCGGGCAGCTCGTTTCTCTTCAGCGGCACGGGCGGCGGCATCAGCTTTCGCTTTTTCTTCAGCAGCGCGGGCGGCAGCTTCAGCTTTCGCTTTTTCTTCAGCAGCGCGGGCGGCAGCATCAGCTTTCGCTTTTTCTTCAGCAGCACGAGCGGCAGCTTCAGCTTTTGCTTTCTCTTCTGCAGCTTTCTTGGCAGCGATCTTCTTTGCACGTTGTTTATCAAGGTTCCATTGCTTTTTACAGCTATGGCAGATTGCATATTCATTAAAGATTGGATCCCCGTTTTCGCTGGTGCCAATCTGCTTATTCTGCAAATCCAGGTCTTTTCCACATATTGGGCACTTCATATTAATCATGTACTCCTCTCTTTTGTATCAAAATATTTATAACAGACTTATTATAGCATCTTAAAAGAGGAAGAACAACGAAAAAAGTGTGTTTTACATAAAATGTTTTAGAAAAAAATCAAAATTGTGCAAGAATTTAGTTTAAATTCATAAGAAATGGTGGACTTTAAAAATTTAATGTGTTAAAATCAAAAAGTGGCCTGAGAAGGCAAAAGGTATTGTTATGGTTTATGGTATGCCGTAAGCCATCATATAATTAGCCGGTTGAGAAGGAGATTGTTTCGTATGAGTAAGAAGATCAGAACCGAGGCAGTAGATTATCTGTTTCAGGCAATCTTAAGCCTTGAGAATAAAGAAGAGTGTTATACATTTTTTGAAGACATCTGTACGATCAATGAGCTGCTTTCATTGTCACAGAGATTTGAAGTGGCAAGAATGCTCCGTGAACAGAAGACATATTTGGAGATCGCGGAGAAGACAGGAGCATCCACTGCGACAATCAGTCGTGTGAACCGTTCTCTTAATTATGGGAATGACGGATATGATATGGTTTTCAAACGTGTAGGGCTTGCTGAGGAAGAGAATGGAACGGAAGAATAACACTTAAGAATTAAGCTTACAATAAAATACCTTTTATCAATCAAAAGATACAGCTTGCGGAAGATCCTGATAAAGTCTTTCGCAGGCTGTATCTCGTTTTAAACAGAAATGTTTATTTCCCTTTCTTTTTCTCTTCGTTTTTTGAAGACTTGGAAGAGAGGTCATCAATGATCCGTTCAATGATCATTTTCTTGATATATACATCAAAACTCAAGCTGCATATAAATGCAAACTGCTGTAAGATCTCCTTATCTTCGCCATCAGTAAGATGAGTGAAAGTCTCAGCAGATTTCTCATAAGTAGCAGTTACATTCTCTTTGATGGAATCCAGCTGTTCTTTTTCAATCTTGCAGACTTCTTTGTAAATATCCGCTAATTCAAAAGAGCTTCCATCCGGAAAATATTTTTCTGTGAGCGGTGCAAGAACTGTCTCAATATCTTTGATTGAAAGGATATTTTTAAAATAATAAATGAAGACCAGAAGGAGCAGGTGCTCTCTGGAATACTTCTTCTTCACCGGGGGTGGAAGAAGATTGTTCTTCGTATAATTATTGATCATGGTCTTTGTTAGGATCTTATCATCAGGGTAACGTTTGGTCGAAGCCAGCTGCTCATCCATAAAAGTAGTTACTTGATCCATGTAAAGATTAATATTCGGAACATCGCCGGGATGCACATAACTTAAAGAAGAAAGTTCTTCTAAAATGCTGTTTAACAGATTACTTGTGTCTATATTCATGTTATCACCTCAATACATTTATTATATAGTATTTAAAACTAGATAGCAAGCAAAAGATAAGAAGGCCGGAAAATGTAGTTGACAAACAGGAACGTGTGTTTGATAATGGGAATACATTTACAGATATCTTTATAACTTTAAAGGAGTGGAAAGATGAGCATTTATGATAAATTAAATGAACCGCAGAGAGAGGCTGTTTACCATACGGACGGCCCTCTTCTGATCCTTGCCGGAGCCGGTTCAGGAAAAACAAGAGTTCTGACGCACAGGATCGCATATCTGATCGGAGAACGTGGCGTGAACCCATGGAATATCCTTGCAATCACATTTACGAACAAAGCGGCAGAAGAGATGCGCCAGCGTGTGGATAATCTTGTCGGTTTTGGAGCGGAAAGTGTATGGGTGAGTACATTTCACTCTGCGTGCGTGCGTATTTTGAGAAGGTTTATTGACAGATTAGGGTATGAGAATCATTTTACTATATATGATACAGATGATCAGAAGACATTAATTAAGGAAGTCTGTCGGAAAGTAGATGTGGATACGAAAGTGTTTAAAGAAAGAAGTCTGCTTTCAGCAATTTCATCTGCCAAGAATGAGATGATCCTTCCGGATGAATTTGAACTGAATACCGGAGGAGACTTTGCAAAGATGAAGATTGCTAAGGTTTACCGTGAGTATGAGGCGCAGATGAGAGCGAATAATGCGCTGGATTTTGATGATCTGCTTGTAAAGACAGTACAGCTTTTGCAGACACAGCCGGATGTGCTTGAGAGTTATCAGGAAAGATTCCGCTATATTATGGTAGATGAATATCAGGATACAAATACAGTCCAGTTTCAGCTGGTAAGCCTTCTTGCAGGAAAATATAAGAATCTTTGTGTCGTTGGAGATGATGACCAGTCAATCTACAAGTTCCGTGGAGCGAATATCCGGAATATTCTTGACTTTGAGCATGAATTTCCGGATGCAAAGGTGATCAAACTGGAGCAGAACTACAGATCTACAGGGAATATTCTGAATGCAGCGAACAGTGTGATCGCGAATAACCGCGGAAGAAAGGAGAAATCACTTTGGACGGAGAACGGAGAAGGTGAACTGATCCGTCTGCGTCAGTTTGATACTGCATTTGATGAGGCGGATTTCATAGGCGAAGATATCAAAAGTGCTGTCAGACAGGGAGGTTCCTATAATGACAGTGCAGTTCTTTATCGTACGAATGCACAATCCCGTCTGCTGGAAGAGAAATTTATTGCCATGAATATTCCTTATAAGATTGTCGGCGGTGTAAATTTCTATGCGAGAAGAGAGATTAAGGATCTTCTTGCTTATCTCAAGACAATCGACAATGGACGTGATGATGTTGCGGTTAGAAGAATCATTAATGTCCCAAAGAGAGGAATCGGTCTTACAACAATTAACCGGATTCAGGAGTCTGCAACAGAACGTGGAATTGGTTTTTATGAGGCATTACTGGCACCGGGGCTGATCGCAGGAGTGGGAAGAAGTGCAACAAAACTGGACTCTTTTGCGGCATTGATCGAGTATTTTAAGACGTTGGCAGAAGAGATGAACATCACAGATCTTTTACAGGAAGTGATTGAGAAGACAGGATATATAGAAAGCCTTGAAAATGAAGATAAAGAAGAGGCGAAAACAAGAAAAGAGAATATAGACGAGCTGATCAGTAAAGCGGCAACTTATGAGGAAAGTTGTCAGGATAAAGATGAAAAGGCAACATTGAGCGGATTCCTTGAAGAAGTTGCTTTGGTTGCGGATATCGACAGTCTGGATGAAGACCAGGAATATGTTGTTCTGATGACTTTACATAGTGCAAAGGGACTTGAATTTCCACGTGTTTATCTTGCAGGGATGGAAGATGGACTTTTCCCGGGATATATGAGTATTAATGCAGGAGACAGAGAAGAACTGGAAGAAGAGCGGAGACTTTGTTATGTTGGAATCACAAGGGCAGAGCAGGAACTGACTTTGACAAGTGCGCGCAGAAGAATGGTGCACGGTGAGACACAGTACAATCCGATGTCAAGATTTGTGAAAGAGATCCCGAGGGAACTGCTTGATACAGGAAACAAGAAGTTTACCCAGGAGACGGAGATGCCAGCACAGCAGAATACATATGCACGTGCCAGAGAAGCATTTCGGGCACAGGCATTTGCAGGAGCACTTGGCGGAATGACACCTGCAAAGAATCAGGGGGTGGGGAAGCCGCTTACAGGAAGTCAGGCACTGGCATCCCTGCAGAAGGGAAGTCAGCTGGCAGCAGGTGGGAATGGTCCACTTGGTTATGAGGTCGGAGACCGGGTACGTCATGTGAAGTTTGGGGAAGGAACAGTAACGGATATCAAAGAAGGTGGACGGGATCACGAGGTTACGATTGAATTTGACAGTGTCGGAACACGCAAGATGTTTGCAAAATTTGCCAAGCTTGTAAAGGTATGAGAAAGTTATAAAAAAATGATAAATCAGTAGTAATATGAATCGTCAGGTGTTATAATAAACACAGATTATCTGTCACCACAAAAGGTGAAGAAAGGGCGTGTTAATATGAACAAGAGAATAGAAGACATCATTGCAGAAACAAGATTGAACGAGATTCTTCATAAGAATGAGGCTGAGAAGCAGAAGAACACAGTAATCTGGACACTGGCTATCATTGGAGCAGTAGCAGCAGTAGCTGCAATCGCTTATGCAGTATATCGTTTTGTATCACCGGATTATCTTGATGATTTTGAAGATGATTTTGATGACGATTTTGATGATTACTTCAGCGAGGATGATCAGGTATAATTCTTGAATGAATTGCAAAAGTGCAGACAGGGTGAGAGAAGAAACCATCCTGTCTGTTTTTCTGTTAAAATAGATTAGAATTGATAGGAGATTAGGATGAAAAAAGGTCAGATCTACGAGGGGATTATTGAACGTGTAGATTTCCCAAACAAGGGGATTGTATTTGTTCCGGAGGAAGAACAGTATGTTACTGTGAAAAATGGGATTCCGGGACAGAAGATCCGTTTTATGATAAATAAATTTAAAAGAGGAAATGCAGAAGGAAGACTTCTTGAAGTGTTGGAGAAATCTCCATTAGAGACAAGAGAGCCGGTCTGTAGTATCTTTCCGGCCTGTGGTGGCTGCATGTATCAGACAATGCCATATGAAGAGCAGGTGAAGATGAAAGAAGGACAGATCCGCAGAATCATGGATCCGGTAGTAAAAGGTGAATATGTTTTTGAAGGTGTGAAGCACAGTCCGAAGGAATTCTATTATCGTAATAAAATGGAATTTTCTTTTGGAGATGAATTCAAAGACGGTCCGTTATCTCTCGGTCTTCATAAAAAAGGAAGTACTTATGATGTACTGACAGCAGGAGACTGTCAGCTTGTCCATGAAGATATGGATAAGATTCTCCTTTGTGTGCTGAATTATTTCAAAGAAAGAAATGTAAGTTATTACAAGAAAATGCAGCATGTCGGTTATCTTCGCCATCTTCTTTTAAGACGAGGCGATACAACAGGCGAGATTCTTGTGAATCTTGTAACGACAACGCAGGAAGAATATGACTTGACTCCATTAGTAGAAGAACTTCTGGCTTTAGAATTAGAAGGAAAGATTGTTGGAATCCTTCATATATTGAATGATTCTCTGTCCGATGTCGTGAAGAGTGATGAGACAAGAATTCTTTATGGACAGGACTTCTTTTATGAGAAGCTTCTCGGACTTGAATTCAAGATTACACCATTTTCCTTCTTCCAGCCAAACTCAAAAGGTGCAGAAGTGCTGTATGAAACAGTAAGAGAATATATTGGAGATATTGATAATCAGGTTGTATTCGATCTGTTCAGCGGAACAGGAACAATCGGTCAGGTGCTTGCTCCGGTTGCGAAGAAAGTGATCGGTGTCGAGATTATTGAAGAAGCAGTCGAGGCAGCAAAAGAAAATGCTGTCCGAAACGGACTTTCCAACTGCAGATTTATTGCCGGAGATGTGTTTAAGGTACTTGATGAGATTGAAGAGAAGCCGGATGTGATCGTACTGGATCCGCCGAGAGACGGAATTCACCCGAAGGTACTCCCGAAGATCTTGAATTATGGGGTGGATAAGATTGTATATATTTCCTGCAAGATGACAAGCCTGGCAAGAGATTTGGAGATGATGCAGCTGGCAGGATATCGCGTGGAGAAGATGACGGCGGTGGATCAATTCTGCGAGACGGTTCATGTCGAAGTCGTGTGTTGTCTACATCGGGTGAATTCGTAGAAGTCCTTAATTTCCGCGAAGACAATGAGGAGAGTTCCGAAGAAACAACTGGCTGTAAAGCCAGTTGTTTCTTCGGAATTTGACGAATGTACGCGATCTGAGAATTTCATAGAAATTCTCAGATTCAGGCACTTTGCGAGGTATATGAGTTTCACACCAACAGGTAAACAGGGCAAGAAAAACCGAAAGGACGCTTGTTTTCAGAACTTCTGGAAGATGAGTGTCCTTTTCTTTTATTCAAAGGCAAAGGAGAAAATAAAAAATGGCAAAGAAGAAAGAAATGTGTTCATTAGAGAATCACGAGCCGGGTGCAGGTATTGTACTGATGAAATTGGAAGAGCTGCATAGCTTTGAAGGACACCCGTTTAAAGTAGAGAGAAATCAGGAACTGTTTGAACTGCGATGCAGTATTGAGAAGGAAGGCGTATTAGTTCCACTTCTGGTGAGAAAAAATCCACATGGTGATGGATATGAAATTATAGCCGGACACAGACGAAAAGAAGCTGCACTATGGGCAGGACTTACGGAAGTGCCGGTCATTATCCGGGAACTGGATGATGATCAGTCGGTTATAGCGATGGTGGACAGTAACCTCCAAAGAGAGAAGATACTGCCAAGCGAAAAAGCGTTTAAAAAATATCCGAATATAACTTCACAGAAATAATTATAATGGGGAGATTATTTGATATATTTGTGCTAATATTCTGCAATTCTACTGCTAGTCGATTGATTTATGCGTACTCCCATTATAATATGTGTGCAGGAGGTGGATGTATGTATCAAATTAGTAATGAAAAATTCGGTTTATTTGTAACCGAATTAAGAAAG
>ERZ773229.1725-NODE-1725-length-14245-cov-2.909655_pt1 | contig 14245 bp, 11 predicted proteins | sample MGYA00580992_ERZ773229 | MGnify/ENA primary metagenome ERZ773229 (study PRJEB29015, sample SAMEA2737795) | human gut metagenome | biome: human gut; feature: human-associated habitat; material: faeces | place: China | collected 2012 ... | reverse complement strand
AAAAATATATGAAATTTCAAAAACCATTTCTCTGAAATTACCAGATAAATTTTGTTTTGCTATATCATCAGCAATATCAGCCCAACAAATTTTATCACTATATTTTTCTATAAATAATGCAAGTTCAAAATACCTATACAACTTATCATCATTTCTTGTCGGGCACCCACAAATAAATGTTTTTGAGATACTATAATACTCAAAAGCATCATGGTAATGCATATAAATATGATAAAGCATATGCAATAAAGAGGCCGTATAATTCATTGTTCTGTATTTTTCTTCTCCTACGCTCACAAGCATAGGAGAAGTTTTCAAATACGATTCCGAAATATTTAACTTGGGATTCAAAATATTTCTGTGCAGTTCTATTTCTGTTTTATCTTTGTTTAAAGTTATATGATGAGATGACTTTTCACCATTTGCTTTGCTAACAATATATCCAATGCTCTCAAGCACACCTATTGCCGCAGACAGCCCTTCTTCGCCAACATATATATCGATATCACCAATAATCCTATCGCTCATATTGTCGTAAAGTAATTTTGCCAAACTAATTCCTTTAAGCAAAATATACTCGATTTTGCTTTCCTTAAAGCTTTCTACAATGCGATTAATTTCTTCAATATATTTATTTTGCTTAAAGATATTTGCTTCTCTTTTTAAAGCAAGCGAAAATGATTCATCGTCCGTCAACTCTAAAAAGGGTTCAAATGCCAAATCCAATGAATTGCGATTTAAGATTGCCAATCTGTCACATTTCTTGTATTGAGTATCGATATAATTCATTAATTTTTTATAACAGTTCATATTTTCTCCCATTTGATTTGTCATTCTTATACCACATATGTCTGCAATTGCATATCATACAGTTCTTTATAAAGACCATCAAGTTTCATAAGAGTGCTATGATTCCCTTGCTCAATTATAGCTCCACACTTCATTACAAATATCATGTCCATATTTCTTACAGTCGAAAGTCTATGGGTAACATATAGAGAAATCTTATTTTCAGTTGCCCTTATACAGGTATCGATAAGGTTTTTTTCAGCAATAGGATCAAGTGCTGATGCCGGTTCATCAAGTGCGATTATATCTTTGTCATGATACTGTGCGCGCCCCAAAGCAATTTTTTGCCATTGACCTTTTGACAAATCCTCTCCGTTGAACTGTTTTCCCAGCATAGTGTCTGTGCCATCCTTGAATTTTCCAACCACGCTCGCAAGATCTGCTTTTTTGATAGCTTTCAGAAGCCTTGTTTTATCTATATTTTCAGACATAGATATGTTCTCGCCGAGTGACATATCATATATGCAAAAATCCTGAAATACGGCTGAACATATATCTTTGACATTGTAATTTGAAACAGGTATTCCGTTATAATAAACGCATCCTTCATTTGGAACATATAAACCAAGTGCTAATTTTACAATCGTTGTTTTACCGGCGCCATTTTCTCCGACAAACGCAATTCTCTGACCGTTTTTTATATGAATGCATACATTTTTTACTGCCCATTCATCCGACATTGGGTACTTGAAACTTACATTACTAAAATAAAGTCCCGCTTTTGGAACATCGGACTCTGCAGCAAATTCGCCGGATGTACTCTCCTCATGTACAAAATCATACAAATTTGATATAGAAATTGCCTGATCATAGATTTTTGACATACTCCATATAAGTGTATTAAGACAACTTGATACAGACAGCGCAAGAGACAGAAGCATTATGGTATCGGAAAGTTGTAAGCGTCCGGAAAGTATTTGATATATTAAGATTCCATAACAGATTATAACTCCAAAATATGAAATTATTTTTCCTGATATTGACTTTAATCTAAGCTTTACAAGTCTTTTTACATATCTCGAATACAATGTACTGTTTAATTCATGTAGCTTATCGTTGAAATAATCACCATATCCGAATGTATACATCTCTTTTGCTGTGCCACGCCTTGTAAGAACACCCATAAGATATCTGAAAAGTCTTGACTCTTTTGCATCCCATACATATGCACCCCAATTCATTTTTGATTCAGCTACATTGATAAAATACACAGGCAGCTGAAATAATAAAAGTACAACCAAGCATATAGGGCTGTAATATATAAAAATTGCACAAACAGAAAACAGTCCAATCGCCGCACCAATAAGACTGAATATCCTTAGTACCGTTGCTGTAGTCTTGGACTCACTGTTAAGAGCTATTTCGTAATCACGATAATGACTTTCACTTTCAAAGTTTGATAATTTTTCGGTGTTTATTTTCTCGTAAATTTTTGATCGTAACTGTATGCCCATTTTCGAGGAATATTTTTCATCCGCGTTTGCTTTTAGCATGTTTGCAACAGATGACAATATATAGACACCACCTTGTACCATAAGTACAATTACAAAGTTTCTGAAAATATCGCCACCATCAATAACATTTTCAATTCCCTGTATGTAATACTTATACAGAACGGAATTTACAACAGGAACAGCACCGCTCAATATAATATCGAAAAGCAAAATTACAAAAATTAAAGAAAAACAATTTTTATAGCTTAATTTCAGCAACCAAAATAAAGACTTTATAAATTTTGAAAAGGATATTTTTATTTTTTCGTTTTTCATTTTCATTTCTCCGTTTCGACAAACATACTCGACTGAGTGCTGTAAAGTTCGCAATAAAGCCCCTTTAAATTCATAAGTTCATCATGTGTACCCTGTTCAGATATCATCTTATCGGCAACCACCATTATATAGTCAAGATCTTTCACATTTGAAAAACGATGCGAAACAACGATAGCCGTCTTATCCTTCATTATTTTCGAATAACTTTTTATAAGTTCATATTCTGCTCTCGGGTCAAGAGATGCAGTAGGCTCATCCATAATTATACACGGCGTATTCTTATAGAATGCTCTTGCCAATGCAACTCTTTGCCACTGCCCAATTGATAAGTCGGTACCTCCAAACTGCGGTCCAAGTATAGTATTTGTTTTTTCAGGTAGATGCTCAACAATTGATGAAAGACCTGCCTTGTCAATAGCTTCGCTTATTCCATCTGCATCATCCTTGTTTTCAAATGCAATATTTTCAGCAAGTGAAATATTGTAGCAGACAAAGTCTTGAAAAATCGCGGTAAACCGCTTTCTGATGTCCTCTTTCTTTAGCGATGATATCGGAACGCCATCAATATACACAGTTCCCGATGTTGGAGAATACATACCCATTATCAGCTTTATAATCGTCGTCTTTCCGCAACCGTTTTTTCCAACCAATGCCGTATGCTGACCTTGTGGGATAAAAAAAGAAACATCTTCAAGCACCATGTTATCTGATCCGGGATACGCAAACGAAACATTTTCGAATCTTATGCCTTTTTCGTTAAACTTAGGTTGTGCCTCGGTATTCGAACTTTTTTCAGAAACCTCGCTTTTATACAGCGTAAGAAAAGAAGCAATAAGCTTAGTGTTTCTCAAGTCTTTTTGGGCGTAAATCAGCTCCAATATAAAACCGCTAGCCGAATCCTGAAAATTAGATATAGCTCCGAATATTATAACTATCTCGCCTACCGTTGACACGCCGCTTGTGTTCTGCTTTATTGTAACTACATAAAATGCGATCAAGACAGCAGTATTTATAACAGACATAAGTATTTGTAATATTTCTGTTTTATAAAACCTTTTTTCGTTCTTTTTAAACAGATTTTCCACTTCTCTTTTTCTTTTTTTCATAAAGAAAGGAAAAGCTCCAAAAATTCGTATTTCTTTAGCAAATATTCTTGAAGAGAGTACATCGTCCCAATATGCCAGTCTCCTCTTTTCAGGCGTTTCTGAAATGGCAACGCTCCAGTTTGCTATCTCATACTTATTGCGAACTATATACTGCAATATACTGATTATAATAATTGCTATCAGAAAATATGCATTTATATTGAACAGAACATAGCCAACAGATACCAGTGTAACTGCGTCTCCTATAAGCAAAATGATCCATTCGTATGTACTCTCAATTGCCATGATATTGTTTGATGCATTTTTGTATTGGTCGTAAAAAGCTGATGATTCAAAAAGATCAACCGGACACTTTGATACAACTCTTGTCAACTTTTCTTGATTTACAATGCGTATTTTTCTTCCGGCAAGCTCCATCAAATTTTGCTTAAAAGAAGTTGTAAAAACATTTAAGATGAATAAAGTCAATTGGAGGGCAAGTATAGGTAAAAAAGTATTCAGCCATTCGCTCGTATATCCTACAGAAAAAACAGCATATATTTTGTCTACTAAGATTTGCGTCAACTTTAATTGCACCGCCGGTGTCAAGCCTTTTATAATTATACAAACTGTAGCTAGGCTTAAATACCAAGGAGCTATTTTAAGAGATGATACAAGCAATGATGCTACAGACACTTTTGATTTTATATTTTTCATTTTATCACCATTTTTCAAATTTAAAATTGCAATTTCCATCAGAAAATATAACACATGCCATCAACCATTGCTTTCTCATCACTTGGACATTCAAGCACACCTTGATCTATCAAATGTTTGCACACATCGAAAATAAACATTGACAACACCCTGTTTATATAATAATTTGAAAATCCTTCAATATATGTGCTAAGATGTTCTGGCACTATTGCTTCCAGATATGAAACAACATTTCTCTGAAACAAACGGTACTGTTCTTTTGAAACTTCTCTGAAACTCTCGTCTTTTATATAAAATTTTTCCATGAAATCATTAAAAGACTTTTTATCAAAGCATGGAAAGTTCAAAATATAACCGTCTTTTTCTCTTGTTGGTTTTATCATATTAGCAATAATAAGATTTACGGCATCATCATCGTCGATAAACTTTCTGTCAATTACACCGTCGTGAGCTTTATTTATAATGTCCAAATCAAGAATCTTTTTCATTCCGCCGATATAAACAGTATCATACTCAAAATAACTTTCAAGCCAAAAATATTGCAGCCTTTCTCCGTTGCTCGTTTTTAGCACATTGCAACCTGATACAAGCATTGGAGTATCGTCATCAGCTTCCGTTCCGATATATCTGCCCCATTCCTCTATTGGTGCACTCTGCTTGTCGGTTTTTATTTTAGGGATATTTGATATGATTTCTCTGATAACATTTGGACATACAAAATACCCCAGTCTTTTCATTCCGAAATTGCTTCCGTAAAATTTTATCCGATTATCATATTCGTTAAATGTCTTTCGAAAGTAGTCTGCAAAATCACTTACCTTAAAGCAAAGCAATTTCCTTAATTTTTTTATTTCATCATATCTTAAAATTATAAAATTCGTGGTATAAAACTGACCATCATAAATAACAGCTCTTTTTGAAATCAATTCTTTCAGCGTACCTTCTATATAAATTTCGGGCATATGCAATGCTATAGATATTTCATGCAGCGTAGCCTTTTTGTTATAAGCATACTTGCATATTGATTTTTCTATCGCCGTATCAATTTTAAATTCGTCACTAACAAGTGAATCAAAAACGAAATTTTCTTTCATGTCTTCTCCTTCTTTTACTTAATATATAAATTGGTTTAGACTGCAATTGCAGTTATATAGTGTCATTTTTGTAGAAATGGATAGGCAATATACAAAAATTTTTATTTATAATAAACTCGAATTTTTATTATAGAACACCAGATTATAAAAATTCGAGTTTTCTATTTACTTTTACAAAAGAAAAATATATAACTTATGAGGGTTTTTACCATTGTTGTTGCACTCTGCCGTACTTCCGCCGCTCGGTTCTACACCAGATGATGTGCATGTTGCACCAAAAAGAATATCCTGCACTTCTTCCAAATCAAAGAGTTCCGGCTTTATGTATTCCAGCTTCATCTTCTTACCCCCTTTCACATAAATTAATGTATCTTATCACCATGGCGTTCTTAATACGAACCGTCTATTATCGTATTAATGGAATACATTTAAAAAATAGCTTCATCCAAATCACTATTTAATGCAAAAAACAAGGAGTGAATATTACATTTTGAAACTATATCATAAGAAAGATTAAATTCATACAAGGCATTATCATTTGACGAAATGACCATATAAGCTCGTCCGTACATTTCATGATATAATGTACTGATTTTTTCTCCAATATTCATATCGTCAATATGTAAGTACTCATCATGTTTTAGCATGAAAATATTCGATACCGGATACCACATTCCTGCAATCTTTGACCATGAAGGAGAACAAGATATTGGCGTAGCAGCGCATATAACATTTTGAATTTTATCATCAATCCTCAGCAAGACTAATTCATCATTCAATAACTCATCTGCCTTATTATATAGCTTATTAAAGACAGTACTTTTTCCGCATCCGGAAGGTCCCGAAAAAATATACGCTTTACCATCTTTCATTACGGAGCTACAATGTAATAAGCCATAATTATTCATACGGCATATTGTGTACATTACCAAAGCGGTCAATGAACGATAATCTCCAGTTTCAAACATATACTTTACATAAGGTCCGATAAAACAGACCATATCGCTTAAATCTGCCTTATAAAAGACAAAGCTATCATATACTCTATTGAAATTATATTCTTGTGTGTTTAGAACCCTATCCATATACTTGCAAAACAAACCATCACATGTAAAATTCATAAAATTCTCAGTTGTTTTACTAATTAGTTTTTCTCTATCATCATCAGAACAAGAAGCCTTATTAGCCCATTGAACTATATACGCATATATTCTTTCATCCAATATCATATTTCGGTTTACACTTGGCTCTATATAATACACACTCGCTTCATAATCATATGGTCTATCCAGATTAAACTCATTAGGTATACGCACATCAGACATGAAGTTAAATTTTACAGTTGAAATTCCGCAATTATATATAACAGCATTATTCATAACTCTCTCCACAGAGTCTGGATTTGGGGAACAGACCCTTTTCGTATAGTGATTGACATAAAGAATGTGGCGCTAATATATCGTTAGTTTCCATCGCCGCATACGCTCTGCAATGACCAAGGCACATATTTTTATGAACGCATATCCCGCAAACTCCTTTTAAACCACGCGGTATATTTTCCTTGATATATGACAAAAATACCGTATTTTCCCATAGTTCATGTAGTGATTTATCATATATATTTCCCAAAACCAATTCCTTAACTGTTAATGCAATTCCGCATATAGAAACATCGCCATTTGGCATTACAGCTATTCTGCTACATATGTCGCATTTTCCAACGCGTGTAGTGAGTAGTTCAGCTAGACTCGAAAATGCCATTGGAATCGGAAATGCTATGTGAAGATCATTGTGTTCTTTTTTATATTCATCTATTAAATTATGTATATAAATATAGTCTTCACTATCTATAATCTCAAAACTCGATGTATTTTTCGCTCGACCTGCCAAATTAACCGGATTTATTTTTATGCTTGGTATTTTATTATCAATGCAAAAATCTAACATATTAATAATGTCTGGCATATTCTCTTTTGTGACAGTATATATTATTTGCATTGGTATTTGCTTTTCGATGACAAGCTTAATTCCGTTTAGTGCTTTTTTCCAAGAGCCTTGCTTCTGTCGAAACCAGTCATGGTAGCCATCATTTGGCGAGTCCAAACTTATAGCTATATAGTCAAAGCAATCCTTAAACTCTTCGATATTATTTTCATCTATCAATGTCCCGTTCGTTTCAATTGAACAATTAATATTATTGTTCTTAATATATTTTGCGATACTCAAAGTATCATTATATAATAGAGGTTCTCCTCCAGTTAATTTTATGCTTTTTACTCCCAAAGCTTTTCCTTCATCAACAATTGATTTCCATTTCTTCAATGTAAGGCTTTTGTCTTCACAAGCTGATGAAGCGTCCACCCAACAATGCAAGCACTTCAAATTACATCTATTTGTCAAATGAAATATCATTGTTTTAAGCAATTCCATGTTTCCCTCCATAATTAATCATTTTGATTCAATATATTTTTTAAACAATAATCGTTGTTTCCCAGTATATCACCATTATAATACGAAACAGCACGACAGCCCCCGGCACATTTGTCTTTAATAACACAATGCCTACAGTCTTTTATATTATCGATTGATATAGATGATAAATTTCGAAAATCATTTAGAATATTGGAATTCCTCCATATATCTAAAAAATCATCGTTGTTAATATTTCCGCAATCAACGCCAGCCAGCATCTCACACGGAGAAATATGACCGTCTGCATATAGTACTACTGAACTCTTTGCAGCTCCGCAGTCCGAAATTGTGCCTGTATTGGGTACAAAGCCATTTAATTTACGCCTTAAATATTCTTTGTACAGCAAGGCATTTTTGTAGAATGTTCCACCGACAAAATTGCCATATTTTTTATGTAAACTAATTATTTTTTCACATGCCAATGTATATTCATTTCGATCAAGTAAGAGCTCACCAACTGTTTGCTTTCCATATCCTACGGGACAGAAAAGATTGAATTCCAAAGATTTAGCACTCAAGCGTTTTGCTTGCTCAGCAATGTCTTCGAGCAAAAGATAATTGTACTTTGTGACAACACAAAAAAGGCGCACATTCAAATTTTTATACTGAGTAAGGTATTTTATGCCTTTGATTACAGATTCAAAAGTATTGTGACTACGCAATAGTTCATACGATTCAGCTTCTGGACCATCAAAACTTATGCTTATTCTTCCACGCATAGGAAGGTCGTTTAAAAATTGCGCCATTTCCTCCGTTACAAGAGAAGCGTTCGTGTTTAACGAGCAGCGAAATCCTTTTTCGGTCGCATAGCTTAAAATATCTTTAATATATGGTACTACAAGTGGCTCACCGCCAGAAAAAGTGAGTTCAAACACTCCGTATTCAGACAGCTTGTCAAGGATTTTCAGCCACACATCCAAATTACATTCACTGTTTTTGTCGCTCCCGGCACTCGCAAAACAATGCTTGCATCTCATATTACATTTGTTAGTTACCGATAGGACAACAGAAAATGGAGCAGATAGAAGTTTACTCATAATCCACCAATCCTTTATTATATAAGCTAACAATAAAGCTCTCTATGTCTTGGTAGACAGTCTTCACATCCGGAGATACGATTTGATTAATTACAGCTGTAGCTATATCAGACAGTTGATTTTTTCCATCCAATTGTTCTAAGATAATTCTTCCAAAACCGTTAGTCGTGAAAAATTTACCATTCTCATTGTTAAAAAGAATTTCATAATCACCTTCGCTTCTTCTTATAACACATTTTTTTAATATCGGCTTTTCATTACTAATTTTATCACCCTTCAATACGCGTCCCAAAAGTCTGTCTTCGTCAACAGGATAGTCATCATGTGTCAAGTCGTCCCCTTTTGTTATAAGTTTTACCTTATCTCCTTCATATACAATTTCCTTGCACCTATGCACGACCAACAAATGGCGATCCGCGCTCAAAAATGCAACCATATCTCCTACATTTATATTTGAAATATTTTTAACGCCATAAACCAAAAGTCTTTGAGCATTATTAATAGCAGAGCTCATACTACCGCCATCATATGTAAGGCAAGCACTTGCATTTTTGCTCAAATAAATTTTGTAGAAATTAAAATAAAGTTCTGCCACTTCAATCGGTCTTGAATTCGTTGTCACAATAATTTTCCTTTCTTTCAATCCATCAATATATTCTTTTATATCATTCAAATCTTTTTCTTCAATATTATATACTGTATAGAAGAAATCAAGTAGAGATTCCATTGAAACAGGCATTTTCATGGCTTCCAATATAATTGCCCCCATTTCGTTTATTTCTGTTATCGTACCCGTCATTATATTAAATACGATCACTCTTCCTTTTATTGACTTCATAACACAATCATTTGATGCAACTAAATTCATATTTTTCTCCTTAATATATTAATTTTTATTAACTGCAAAAAACTTCAAAAGTAAAAACTTATCCACGCCTTACTTTGATTTAATTCTCTCAACACTTGTACCCAACAATCCATATAATACAGAATTAATCTCATCAATCTTATCTGTCTTTTCCCAAGGCAGATCAACATCAGATCGTCCCATGTGACCATAGCATGCAATATTTTCATACATTGGTCTTTTTAAGTCAAGTGTATCAACAATAGCACCAGGTCTCAAGTCAAATACTTTTTCTATAATATTTTTAATAAGATCGTTTGTATATTCACTAGTACCAAATGTATCCACATAGATTGAAACCGGCTTCGACATTCCTATGGCGTATGAAATTTGAATCTCACATTTTTTTGCTAATTCGGCCGCCACAATATTTTTCGCAATATATCTTGCCATATAGGCAGCACTACGGTCAACCTTGGTGGGATCTTTTCCCGAAAAAGCGCCGCCACCATGTTTTGAATGCCCGCCATATGTATCCACAATAATTTTTCTTCCGGTAAGACCGCTGTCTCCATGAGGTCCGCCAATTTCAAAGCACCCTGTAGGATTAACATATAGTTTCAAGCCATTCCTATAGTACTCAAACGGTATGGTAGGAATAACTATCTTTTCAAATATCATTTTTTTCAACTCCGCCATATCAACTTCCGGGTCGTGCTGAGCGGAAACGATAACTGTATCAACTTTAACGGGTTTATCTTCATCATATTCAATTGTAACCTGAGTCTTCCCATCAGGTCTAAGCCCTACTATTTCGCCGTTCTTTCTTACTTCGGCAAGTTTTTGAGCAAGTTTATGTGCCAAAGAAATAGAAAGTGGCATAAATTCCGGCGTTTCATTGCAAGCATATCCAAACACCATTCCCTGATCTCCAGCTCCGATTTCTCCCGAATCACTTGAGTGATTAACTCCTTGCGCAATATTACAAGATTGCTTACCGATAGCAGTCACTATTGAACAAGTGTCAGCATCAAACCCCATCTCAGAAGATGTATATCCAATTCTCCTTACAACATCACGGGCAATCTTTGTACAATCAACAACCGCATTGGAGGAAATTTCTCCAAAAATGAATATCATACCTGTAGTAGCTGCAACTTCGCAAGCAACTCTGCTTTCCGGATCGTCTCTCAAAAATGCATCCAGTATCGCATCGGAAATTTGATCGCACATTTTATCAGGGTGACCTTCTGTAACTGACTCTGATGTAAATAGTTTTCTTCCCATAAAACATCTCCTTAATTTTTTTGAATTATAACAATTCTTATAATATAAAATTGTAACCCAAGTTGGTACCATCCAAATATTCGCTTTTTTCAAACATCAACTTACGCCAAGTCTTATATTTTATAGAAATGTCACAAACAATTTTAATTCCAGCATCATATTAGCATGCTTCTTTGCCAATTTCAACAGTTTTGGACAAGTGTCGACTTAACTCGCCTATTCGTTGGGTAAACCGATATACTGATATATTATGGCTATTTACTTTTTTTATCAGATATGTTATAATATTTTCGTAATATCACAAGCCAAACGATAAGGAAAGGACTCAAAAATGAAAATATCTATATGCGACGATTTAAAAAATGAACTAGATAAGCTTGAAAACCTTTGCTTTGAATATGACCGCAACGCAATAATAAGCAAATACTCCAATGGTCAAGAGCTTTGCAGCGAGCTCAATGATGGAAACAAAGCCGACATCATTATATTGGATATTGATATGCCAGGAGACGATGGAATTAAGATCGGCAAAAGAATCAGAGAATCTGGTAGCGATGTAATTATTATATTCTATACCAGTTATCCTCAATATGCCGTCGAATCTTATGACTGTGATGCATTTTATTATTTAATGAAAGACTGCTCAAAAGAGAAGTTTTTTACCGTTTTGAAAAGAGCTTACGATAAGCTGAAGATAAATAGAAAATACATTATCATTCAACAAAGAAAAACGCCTCGCAGGATTTCGATTTCTGATATCTACTACATTGAATGCGTCAAAAAGCAGTTGATCTATCATATTGAAGGCGAAGATATTGAAATATCAGCAAACCTGTCAGATGCATATTCTGAATTAAAAGACTTCGAATTTTATCAGGTACATCAGGGATATATAGTTAATCTAAAGAAAATCTATAAAATAGATGATTACATGATAATATTGACCAACAGCAACAAAGTGCCGATAAGCGTCAGAAAGAAAACAGAAGTAATAACCAGATACGCCGATTTTATGGAGAAAAACTTATGACTCTACTTCAAAACATATTATTGAATGGTTTAAGCGCCGCATTGACTGTTTATTCATTTTTCTTGTTCTACAGCGCTATTGCACCCAGAAAAGCCAAAAAGCTAATTACATTATTATGCTTGACGCTAATAACAGTACTATTTACCCTCACATTGACATTTGCTGAAAATCGCATCATCAATATGTCAATACTCTTTGTGCTCGTAATATCAATATCCTTGCTATTTGATATGAAATGGTATAACCATTTGATTATGCCACTTTTAATATTCGCTATTTCAGTTATTGCAGAAATAATTGTAGCCGGAGCAATATCCATTATTTTCTCCATAGATTTGGGAACAGGACGCACGGGTGTCTACTATATAATGGGCTTATTTCTTTCTAAATTTCTTGCGTATCTTTTCGTTATTATGTTTAAGTTAAGCAAACACAAGCTCCTGTTCGGCCGTTTCAGAAAAAGTACATTTTTCATTATTCTCGTCCCTTTGTCGACAATGGCAGTTATGCTATTACAGTATAATTACTTTATTTTAATTCAAAAAGACAACAACTCCCTCGTCATTGCAACTTTGCTTTGCTATTCTCTTTTAATACTATCGAATATCTTCATGTTTGATATTATTGACAGCATATACAACGACACAATAAAAGACGCACAGATCAAAATGGCAGCCGAAATCATTAAAAAGCAGGAGGAGCAATACCAACAACTCTTAACTTATCAAAAAGACTTATTAAAGATTCGCCACGATCAAAAAAATTACATACTTGGGCTGATTGATGCAATCGAAAATAAGAAATTCGAAAACGCACTGTCATCTTTAAGGAATGAATACTCCGTCGTCAGTAATTCGGCTATCTCGCAGAATAGTCAAAACGGAATATTGCACCTAATCATAAGCAGCAAAACCGATGAAGCAAAAACTATGGGAATTGAAATAGATTATTCCTATAGAAATATAGATAAAATCAACATTTCGCCAATAGATTTGGCTATTGCGTTAGGAAACGCTTTGGATAATGCAATAGAAGCAACCGATAAGGTTACAGATAGAGCGAAAATTGTTCAATTGTATATAGCCACACAGAACGGTTACGTAATAATCAATATAAAAAATCCTACTGAGCATAATGTTGACACAGAAAATCTCAACACTACAAAAAACGATTCCAATCTGCATGGATTTGGAATTCTCAGTATAAAAAGCATAGTGGCAAAATATCACGGAAATGTCGCGTTTAAGTGCGAAAACAATGAATTTCAAACAACAATTCTAATTGACAACAACGATTAAGCATTTTAAGTCGACGAACAGGCACAACATATTGATAATCTCTCCATAATAATGTATTATTTAATAAACATTGTTATGGAGGGATTTTTATTGTATAACAAACTTGCTCAAAACATAACTGAACAATATATTCAAAAAGGTATAATAACTGAAGAAAAAAGGGCTGTTTACAGATATGGTTTTGAAGTTTTATTCTCTACGATTGTCTATACTATCATATTTATTGTAATTGCTGCGGTTAGCGATTCTATCTTTCCCTCTTTATTTTTTTGGCTTGGTTTTTTTATCATCAGAAAGCTGTGCGGTGGATACCATGCGAAAACATATTTAAAATGTCATTTGCTCTTTGCATTAAATCATCTTGCTTTTGTTGCGTTACTAAAGTATGTATCAATTGCAAAAAATCCGATTTTTATGTCAATAGGTCTGCTCTTTTGCTCAATTGCAATATTCATATTTGCGCCTGTTGACCATCCCAACAAACCTTTTAAGGGAAATGAGTATAATAAATTTCGGATTAAAAGCAGACTGTATTGTATTGTTGTTTTCTCAGTAGCTGTGATAACATGCACGAATTGGATTCCTTACAATACAGTACTGTTTGGCTATATGTTCGGCACAGTTTCAGCTACGATATCGTTGCTGAGTGCAAAAATACAAAAACATCGGAGGATAACATGAAAAAACTCATCAAAAAATTATCAGCACTTCTCCCCGCACTGGCGCTTTTGGTAGGCATAGGAACGCTCAATTCAGCTTG
>ERZ773229.1721-NODE-1721-length-14258-cov-12.060480_pt1 | contig 14258 bp, 17 predicted proteins | sample MGYA00580992_ERZ773229 | MGnify/ENA primary metagenome ERZ773229 (study PRJEB29015, sample SAMEA2737795) | human gut metagenome | biome: human gut; feature: human-associated habitat; material: faeces | place: China | collected 2012 ... | reverse complement strand
GCCGCCGTGCAGAGCTTCCTCGAAGAACGAAAGCCGGAGCAGCAGTACCCCGAACTGTTGGCGGCTCTACAGGAGTACAACCGCCAGCTTTATGCGGAAAAGCAGTGTAACCTCGTTGACCTCGGAGCCTGCGAAGAACCCGCCGCCGACTTGACTGCCTACGGCGTAGCTGACGAGATCATAGGCGTCTTAGAGATACCTGCTATGGAGTTTACCATGCCGGTCTATCTGGGTGCATCCGACGCTCACCTTGCCGCAGGCGCGGCGGTGCTGGGCAACACGTCCACGCCCATCGGTGGGGATAACACCAACTGCGTCATTGCCGGACACCGGGGCTGGCGCGGCGCGGACTACTTCCGGCATATCGACCGCTTGCAGGCGGGCGATACTGTTACGCTGACAAACTTATGGGAGACGCTGACCTACACGGTGGCTGACATTCAGATCATCCAGCCCCATGAGGTGGACCAGATCAAAATTCAACCGAGCCGCGACCTGCTGACACTTGTCACTTGCCACCCCTATGCCAGCGGTGGACGGCAAAGGTATGTGGTGTACTGTGTACGGAATTGCTCCAATATGTGAATAGGGGCTTATATTCGGCATAGAGTCAACCTCTGAAACAAAAACCGCAGGTATGGGCGGTGTAACTGCCCGTACCTGCGGTTTTTGTTTTTAGTAACTCTATCGAATAAGCGGTCGTATTGAACCTTTACCTTGTGACACTTAGGCCAATACATATGAACATAATAAATTCGTAGTTGCACCAATTTTACTGTCGATTTGGAGGTGTTGCGTTCGTGTCATAGCGTTAGCTATTTGCTGTTGGCAGCGATACATATACCTCATACGGGTACTGCGAAACCATAAGCTTTGGAGGGTGTGACAGGAGATACTTTTCCGAAGTGCCATTGACGGGCTCTGAGTTGACAAGGAACGGCATTTGCAGTTCGATGTGTTTGCCACTGCCAATGGAAAACATACTGTTTCCTTCAAGAATGGGATTGACACCTGCCAGCGAATTGACCTCAAAGCTGAAGTCACAGTAATAATCATCACCTACCAGCTTAAAGCTCGTCAAATCAACTGCATTGTTCAATGGGTCGTTATTGCCGTCAAACCAAAAGGAGGCATCAACAAGATAAACATATTGGTACTTACGGTCTATGCCCTGTTCGTCATAAAATGAGTCATCGCAGCCAATGGCAGCTAAGAAATCCGACATTTTTAGGATGTGAGCCCCTGTCACGTTGATATAATATCCGCTCAAATCAATATAGCCAATGTTATAATAACCGGGCTTCAGCTCAACCGCCTCGCTGGACTGATACTTCAGCACGGTTGGTGTGGCATATTTCACGGCATCTGAGGTATTTACCGTGTAAACCCTATACACATAGCCGATCAGCAGAAAAACCACGGCAACGCCAATGATCCATTTTCGCTTCATTGTGATACCTCTGAAAACACATCGTTTTCGCCCTTTGTAAGGTGATGGGCGAGCTTTCCGCCAACTAGTTTGAATATCTCGTCTGAGGCTCCGCTTAGATACCCATAATCATGGCACGCGAGGATAATAAGCGCGCCACGTTCCTTCTCTTGACGGATGATATCAGCTACTAAATCGATCGCTGCTTCATCCAGCGAAATGAACGGCTCGTCCAACAATATTAGCTCAGGTCGTTCCATAATTGCACATGCAATGCCGAGACGCTGCCGCATTCCAAGGGAGTATTTGCCATACTTTTTGTTGGCGTTTTCCGAGAGACCGACTCGCTCCAACGCCAGAAGGACTTCCTCTTTTCCAATTTCCCCCGATATGCTGGCAAGCATTTCCAGATTCTGATACCCCGAATAGCTGTTGAGAAAGGCGGGATTTTCAATCAGCAGTCCCATGCTTTTGGGAAAACTGTTCTCTCCGTGCAGTGCTTCACCGTCAATCAAAATTTGCCCCTTTGTCGGGTGGATCAAACCGGAGATCAGACGCATCAGCATCGTTTTGCCGCAGCCGTTAATACCCTGGAAACCATATACATGACCGGACTGCATCTCCATGCTTATATCTTCAATTACGTTTGTGTTTCCAAAAGTCTTTGTCACATTGTCAACTACGATATTCATTCTTTTCCTCCTTGCAGAATATCCATCCTCAGAATCCTAAATCTGCCAACAACAATTGCCGCCAACGCGATAGCCGCTGCAGTGATGAGACAAGATGTAAAGTCAAAATTATAAATCCCAACCGCCGAGGATCGCACCGGCATAGCGAAATTCGTAATGAAAAATGGATAAACGCATAGCACACTGGCTGCAAGATAAACACAAATCGCAATGTAGGCAAATGCGGGTTTTATAAAAAGGGTCATTGTCATTTGTACCAAACTGAGAGCTACGGTTATAATGCAGGGCATCAGGCAAAGTGCGAGGAACATTTGGAGATTTGTCGTTTGCGATGCAAGGAATACCGCGCTGAATTCCGCTGAGAATATTGTTTCGTCAGGTATGAAGGAAAGACTGAACCCAAACACAAAGCAAAGCGCGACAATAACTATGTAAATGACAGCATAGTAAAGAATGATAGTGGTTGCATTCAAAATGCATTTGGACACCCACCATCGTCCCTTGCTGTGCAGGCGCGTGATCACTTGTATACCGCTGCCGCTCAAGTCACGGGTAGTGTAGCTGAGAGTCAGATAGCAAGGAATGATGATTGACAAAAACCATATTGTGGGGAAAGAGAAGCCCTCCCCGACATTTTGCGATATTGGAAGATATCCTCCAAGTTCAAACAAAAGGACATCGCCAAGGGCAATAGGCAATCGCCAAACGCCATTTACACTACCTGTCAAGAAAACGGATATGTGAACCATATCGAAAATCAGACATACAAATACAAATGCAGCAAACAGAGCAATCAGTAAATACTGTTTACTTGATTCATATATACCAAATCTGAGATCATAGCGTATTGCCTTAAACAATTTCATGGTTCACCCCTTTTCTAAGGCCGAAAATGAGAATAACGGCGGAGAAGATCACCAGCCAAGAAATTAAGACGAATGGTTTTGATGCATTCTCCGGAGGCAATGAGTGCATGAGATTCAGCGGCGAAATCTCAATGTAGCAGATGTAGTTGAGAAAATTGCGCGCTGCATCACACAATATCACCGCGATATAAGGGACTATCAATGCCGCAATGCGCTTTTCACTGCGGAGAGCCACGAGCAGCGGAAGGCAAGCAAAGCACCCGGAAAACGTGAATGCGATGACGATATATACAAGCGCGTACGCGAGGGGATGGGAGAACGCCAGCGAGGAGAGAAAATCGCCGTGATATACCCAGTAATATATGTTGTTATAAGGATGCGGCGTGATAGCTGGAACGATAGCGGCTGTGATGGCCAAGCTGAAAAGCAAGGGTATGGCCACGGCTGCACCGCCGGACAAAAATGCGGTCAGTAGTTTTGCAGAGAAAAACCTTCTTCTGCCGATTCGCGGAACGACCACCTTCAAATATCCGCTATTGATTTCCTCTGAGAGATTCCAACCGCAAGGCAGCACAGCAAGCAGCGGAACGAGGTAGAAAAATGCTACTGAACCGATATCCAGTGTCGCTCCCAGCCAACGGTTGTATAAAGTCGTACCATCCAGTCCATCTTTCGGTATTACACTATTGGCCATGCAGTATTCAATATAGGCAACCGGCCCATTTTCTCCATAAAAAATTGCTACCGTTTGCCATGCACTGATGATCGCAAGCACCATTCCGAGCAGTAAAGCAACTGCAAACCATTTGCTGAAGAAAGCTTTATTTAACTCTATTTTCAAAAGATTTTTCATAGCGTTATTTCAATCGGCATCATGCCTGACGTATACTCCAAACGCAAGAATAACGGATCTTTCGTTTCTCTCAAGTCAAGAAGTTCCTTGTCTATTCCGAATGCAATCACCACATCTAACGTCTCTCCAATACCAGGCAGTTCATATTGGAAGTATCGCTTTGAATCCGGATTTGCGACTCCCCCCTGATCGAAATAATCCGGCTCTATCTCTATATCAGCGTCATCGTCTACGCGCAGGCGGAAACTGATATAAGGATACTTCACATGATCGCTGTAATCTGCTGTGGCGCCATCGTCTACTGGTACATCTACATTTTCTATGGTGAGGGATACAGCGACGTAGTAATCATAAGTACGGTGACCGGATAATTGATACTTTGCGCTGTCGATACCTGCGCCTTCCATATTGTCAGCCATCTTTACATCGTTCACGTAGAAGTTGACATGACCGGATCCGGAGCCATCGAAGTCATCTGTTTCGAAGACTTTCCCGGCTTCCACATATTCCCCCATAGTATAAATGGTTTCGCCATACATATCTTCATTCGGATCTGTAGCCGCATCTGAATCGGTGGGATCTACAGTTTCTTCGTTGTCGTTATTGGGCAGCCGGTCATCATTTACCTGCGATTGAGCACAAGCACATAGTGTGAACATGAGGGCAACACAAACAAGAATCAACATTTTGACTTTTGCAAACATGAATACCATACTCCTTAAATTTATTTGTTTCAGGTAGCAGCGCTATATTGGCTTCTGATGCAGCTTAATTCACGCTATAAATCCGAGCAATAAAACAAGGACATAGCTTTTTATATCAAGCCTGTTTCAGCCCTCTCAATAAAGTAATGAAAGTTGCCGGATCTTACCAGTTTGACAATTTCCGGCAACTTTCATTTCAAGTATTATATGCAGAAGCGATATGAGCTGTCATTATAGAGGCAACTAACAAACGCGGCGCACTTGTTATACGATGGTGACAACGCCCGTACCAGTCCAATCAGGACTCCAAACGCCCTCGAGCAGACCCTGACCATAGGTGGGAGACATACTCAACCACATATTGACACCCTTAGTTGTTGTATAATCGCCTTCTTCATACACAAAGTTGGTAATTGCGTATTTGGAGCCGTTAGCCAACACCACATAGCCAGCGGAATTCTTTGTTTTGTTGCTAGTAATTCCGCCGACCTTACACATGGTTCTGAACTTCGTTCTTGAACTGGGAGATTTCTCAGGCGCCACATAGACCTTGCTGTTATTCTCTTTATATCTCGGGACACAACTTGCCCACGTACTCGAGGGGACGCTATACTTGGGATCGTAAGGCTTATCTTCTACATCTGCAAACGCAGTGATGACCATAGATGCCATCAGCATACATGTCAACAGCAGGGCGGAAATCCTCTTAGCAATCTTGCCTTCCATTATGTTACCGTCCTTTCCAAATTCTTAATGTTGATGTCGATTTGTGAGTCGGATCTTGAACCTATGGCATCCCGATAGAGGTTGCTCTGAAAAGGTCCTCCTTTCTTTCGGTGATTAGTGGGGAAGCGGGCGTCCATTGGTTTCTATAGGTTTCTATAGTTTGATGTTGGCACGAGGGGGATCCGCTCTCATACCTATGTTGATTCAGAACCTCCGAATATTACACGGTTCTACAAAATTCTTATGGTATCGCATGACAGGCCTTTGCAGGAGGCGTGAAGTGAGGAACAATGGGTTGCTATAGCGCAATTGTTAACTCCCTAAAAACTTCTCAAGATACTCCTTCGATCGGCATCATGCCAGATACGTAGTCATATGACAAAAAGAGCGGTTTGTTCTTTCCCTTATCAGTCAGTCCATATGCGATCACCACATCCAGTGTCTCCCCTATGCCCGGCAATTCGTACTGAAAGTACCTCTTGGGGTCTGGGTCTGCAACCCCACCCTGATCAAAGTAAGCTGGCTCAATTGCTATATCATCGCCTATGCGCATACGGAAATGACTAATAAATGGGAACCTTACAAATTCAGTATCTATTACGTCTACGGGCACATCTACATTTTCTATGGTAAGAGATATGGCAACATAATAATCATAAGCGCGGCTGCCTGATAATTGATACTTAGCGTTGTCGATACCTGCGCCTTCCATGTTGTCAGCCATCTTTACATCGTTCACATAGAAGTTGACGTGACCAGCTCCGGAGCCATCGAAGTTATCTGTTTCAAAAACTTTCCCGGTTTCTACATATTCCCCCATGGTATAACCGCTTTCGTCGTATGTTCCATCTTCGCTAGAAGGGTCTGTAGTTTCCGTATTGCCGTTACCGGGAAGCCGATCGCTATTTACCTGCGATTGAGCACAGGCACATAATGTGAACAATAGAGCAATGCATAGAGTAACCAACAGTTTAGCTTTTGCAGACATGAATACTATACTCCTTTGTTTGTTTCAGTTACGTGGGATTATATTGATTTCCGCTGTGGCTCAATTCATACAATGGATCTGAGCAGTAGCGCAATTTTGGCTTAAGTATGTTTCTGATTTCTCAATAAAGCAATGAAAGTTGCCGGTTTTTATCTGTTTGACAATTCCGGCAACTTTCATTTGAGCTATTTTGTACAGGTGCTATATAAGCTGCCGCTGTGGCGGCAATATAACTGCAGTGCCTATTCGTTACACAATGGTAACCGTGCCGTTGCCGGTCCAATCCGGACTCCACACTCCGCCCAGTGTACCGCTGCCATAAGTGGGGGTCATACCAAGCCACATGAAAACTCCATAGCCCGTTGTGTAATCACCATCTTCATAGACAAAATTGGTAATTGCATACTTCACGTCGTTAGCCAGCACCACATAGCCACGGGAGTTTTTGGTCTTATTGGTAATAATCCCTCCAACATCACACATGGTTTTGACCTTAGTTCTCAAACTGGGGGATTCCGCAGGAGCCACATAGACCTTACTGTTATTTTCTTTATACCGAGCGGGGGAATTTACCCATGTGTTAGCAGGGACATTATAACGGGTGTAATCCTCATCGCGTACATTTGCCGCAAAGGCGGAAACAACTGTGGTTGCCATTAGCGCGCATGCCAACAGCAGAGTGGAGATTCTCTTGATGATCTTGCTTTCCATCATGTCGCCTTCCTCTCTTAATTCCTAATGTTGATGTTGATTTGAATGGCAAATCTTTACCGTGCAGCACCCCACCACCGAGGGTTCTCATAAACTCCTCCTTCCATTTGCTGATTAGTGACCCTCAGAAAATGAGCGCACATGGATCCCTATAGCTGGATACTGGCATTATTAGGTAGATTTGCCTTCACAAGTATGTTGATTCAGAATCTCTGAATATTACACAGTTCCACAAAAATTTCATGATACCGTAGGATTGATCCGCACGAGAGGTTCGAAATGCAGAACAGTAATTGCTATGCGTTGATCACGAGGGGTGAGGAACTTTTAATTGCGTTAAAGGAGAAAGAAGGGGATGGATTTCCGCCATAGAGACGGCAATCCATCCTCTTCATATATGTGCATATGTTGTTTTCAGTAGGTACAGGGACTACTTTGCAACAACGGAATTAGTCGTAACGGTTTTCGAATCATTACCAAAAGCATCTTCGGCATAAAGCGTAACAATTGCTCGATATGTTTTCCCCGACGTACCTGAATAGGTATAGCTACCTCGGAAACTACTTGAATCGCTATCTAATAAGCCATTATAGTTGGATCCCGTTTTAGTATATACTTCCTGCCAACGATTTCCGTCCTTTTCCTGAATTACAATTTTTGTTGCCCCGATTGAGTCCATGGTTCTTTTGGGACGGATACTAATAGAAATGGCAACATCACCCTCAGATCCACTGGTGGCAGCTACTGAATAATAAGAAAAATAGTCGCTCGCGCGCATAGGCACGATTGATTTACCCATTAGCGGAGTAGCTTCAACGGCACAAGTACAAAGGGAAATAGCGAATACAATGGTTAGCACAAATGACAATACCTTTTTCATTTAAAAGTGTCTCCTTTTATTACACGGAATCAAGCAAGTTTTTAATCTCTTCTATTGACAAGTCGCCCGTAATGGTACAGGTAAGGAGTTCTTGTGGCATCCATACTGCGGTTAATTGCTGGTTGTTGGACATAATGTAGTAGGTAATGCCATTTTTATTGTAAAGAATCATGTCCTCAGAGTCTTTTTCAAAAATGGTTTGTCCAACAACATCTGGAGAATTGTACCGGAATATTGTAAGAGAAAATATGCGGTCATTAGAAGTATATATCGCCTCAATTTCGACTTGACTTGGCAAAGAGTAAACAGATACCTTTGCGAGCTCAAAACCATTTGGCAACTGTTGCGGAATTACACTTTGTTTAATGCCGCAAGCATCTAAGGCATCTTGAAGCGAAGTATACTCTCCGTCGGGAGACTGATCGGTTGAATTTTGAATATCGGCATCAGAATCAGCTTCATTTTGTGAGGATGCAGAAAAGTGGAACGTTTCATCTGTCCAGCGGGCTATGGCGCCAAACACATCAATGCCAAGAGCTTGTGCAGTTACCAAACTGCCCAGTACGACCAAAACAGCAATAGCGGCAGCAACAGAAGGTTTCCATCGAGAGGTGTTGGGCCTGCTTTTTTTAGATGTGCGAGATGCGCATTCGACCAGACGTGAATGTTTGTCGAGGAAGCGGTTCAAAGACGCGTTGACATCAAATTCGGGGGCGGCCTTAATTTGTTCGATTTCCTCTAAGCGTGCATCCATCTCAGCTGCCGAATATGTGAAATCGTCTACAGCATCCCACATATCTGCCAGCACATCGGTCAGTTCGTCGATCGGCATATTATTAAGATGCTCGTTGATTTGAGAGTTGCCCTCTTTTGGATTACAATTCACAGGGGGGATTTTGTCCTCTAGCATCTTTGTACACCTCCTCACTCCTATATTGATTAAATAATTAATAACATTACATCGAAGTGAAAATTTTATGAGTCATCAAGGGAATTCTTTATCAGCTCCTTATAGTGAGCTTTCGCACGAAAGGCTCTGGTTCGGCAATTTAAGATCGAAATGCCGAGCCGCTGAGCAATATCCTCGTACGACAGTTGTTCCTCAAATAGCAGAATCAAAATTTCTCGTTCCTTTGGGGACAGTCCCTTTGGCAACGAATCCTCTAAAGGCTCGTGATAAGTATCTTCAGCAATTACGGCTGTGTCGTGGATAAGCGGTATTTCAAGCCTGTGCCGTGCGGACTTTGTTTCATCCAGAATTAAGTGCTTGAGAGTCTGACTCAACCAACCGCCGATATTGGGATGGGTGAGAAGATCCTTCTGCTTATATAGTAGTATCAAGAACGTTTCTTCCACCAAGTCTTCGGCCAAATGTCGATCTCGCAGGACATAGTATGCCTGTCTAAACAGGCGGGCGGAGTGTTCCCGATATAATTCGATAAACCATTGATTTTGTTCAGGCATATGAGATATTCCTCTCTGCACACGCTCACATATAGGATATACCGCAGAATGAAAGCATTGTAAGCTTGCAGCCGTTTTCCATTCTCTCATCCAAGGAACTCTTTGCTCTAAGTTAACGCATTGAGAAGGTCGGTAGGTTCAAATTCCAATGTGGTCGCAATTTGAACTATTGCTGGCGAATTCAAGGCCTGTTACCTATAATTATATGAAGAAAACGAAAATTGATAGTTGATCATATTACCATAGACCGCTGGATCCGATCCGCGTTCCGAAACTCCAATCTGTAAGATGGGAGCTGTTGGAATCGTGCCCCATGGTGGAAGAGTTCTTGATAGAATTGGAAATTAGTTTTTCTGTTTTCTTGATGAACTCACTGGTGTCTACAATAATGATTAGCTGCTGTATATCATATCTATATCTCTCGAAAGCGGGAGTACTGACAAAAAAGACTTCTTTTCGTGGGTGCTTATTGCCGAAAATCCTATTAGGACTTATAATAGACTCTGATAGCACATTCCGTCAATCCTATTTGGGCAATATAATGAGTACCAATAGGAATTTCGAAGGATGGGATATGTGCATGACCGTGCTAAAGAAGGATCTACAATGTACTATCGGTAAGAATATCAAAGACGCTCGAATGGCTTGCGGCTATACGAAAGAAGTCCTGGCAGAAAAAGCGGAGATTTCAGTTGAACATATTACGCAGGTCGAACGCGGTGACAAGATGATGAGCATCCCCAGTCTTGTGCGCATGGCCGAAGCTCTGCATGTCAGCGTAGATGCATTGATATACGAGCACTCCACGAACGATGCAAGGCAGAGTATTGCCCAGCTTCTCGTAACTGTAAGTGAAGATGATTCGCGGAGGCTGTTTGCACTTCTTCAATATGTTAACGACCATTTCCTACAATAGATAAATCGCAGGCAAGATGCCGTGCCATGATGGTGGGTAAGACATGGAGTTGAACGAAGTCAATAAGGGTGGGAGAGTTGCATGACGCCGGAACAGTATACGATGTTCAGTGAAATTTATATAGATAACTGGCCTAAACTGCTGCGCTACGCCAAAGCAAACAAAAGTTGCGCCGGTGCAGCGGAAGAACTTGTTCAAGATACGTTTCATGATGCGTGGAGCAAGTTCGATGAATTGAATGACCACGAGAATATCGGTGGCTGGTTGATGCTGACATTGAAAAATAAAATGCGGAATTATGTAAGGACACGGCAAAGAGAAGCCAAATTGTTTTCTGAACACCTTGACAGGCCAGAGGATATTGCCTCCCCTGATAATTTTGTTAATACGATTATAACGATGAATACCCTTTCAGCTGTGCAAAAGTTTGTTTGCGATCATTTCAAGGATGACGACATTATCCTTTTCCAAAGGGTATTGGTCGAGGGGAAAAGCCATAAAGATGCATCTGAAGAACTGGGAATAACGGTGTGGACGAGCCAAAAACGGCTTGAACGCATACGCAAAAAGATAAAAGAAGAATTCCCGGATTTTTGACCGCGATTTTTGTCAGCGGTTATTCGACGGCTACATATACTTAGCGAAGGAGGTTCAGAATATGGCTGTAATAAAAAATGCTGATATGTACTCCTATCTGGACCAATTAAGTACACAGGAATTGGAGTCCCTTCTGCAAAAAGACGCGGAAGACCCAGATTGCGGAGATCTGGATATGGTTATGTACATTATGGAGGTGATAGAAAGACGTGAGGGTAGGGCTGATAGGGCAGCTGCCGCTGATGCGTTGAAAGATTTTTTTTCTGTTTATGCAACACCTGAAGGCGACGGGCGTTGCCTGTATCCCAGTAACGACACAGATGACAAAGAAGCCAAAAGTGATCCCGCTAAAGTGTTCCATAAGTCGAGACATCGCAAGTTTTCTCTCCGAGGTGCGGGACTTATCGCGGCCGTGTTGGTTTGTGTATTTTCACTGGCGGCGTGTTCTGTCGGGGGGATCGGTAGATTTTTTCAAATGGTTGGGAGATGGACATCTGAAGTTTTTACTTTTGAGAACACCTATGAGGGAGATATACCGAAAGACGCTGGAACGGAAATAACTGCTCCACTGGAGAATACAGAATATACATCGATGGAAGAAGCTCTAGCAGCGTATGGAATAACCGAAAAGGTCGTACCTACGAAGTTTCCGGAAAATCTCGCTGTTGCGGCGATAGATGTGAGCAAATCTGAACACGGAAATTTTGTTAAGATTTGCGCCGTATATCAAGGTGGAGATCATTATCTGATATTGCAGATACGACAGATTTCGGACGCAAATACCGAGAGCTTCGAAAAAGATAGCTACGACGTGACCGAATACGTAAAAGATGGGATCAGACACTATTTTTATACGAACATGGGGTCAAACTGTGTCACATGGTTTAACGGCAATTTAGAGTGTTCAATTGGTACAGATATATCAAAAGATGATTTAATCGCAGTTGTAGACTCAATTTATGAAAGGTAATTAAGATATGACAACAACAAAAACATTGAAAAGATGTACATCACTTATCCTGGCTATTGTCCTTACCACACTGCTGGCTACGACTGCGGCTGCTGCAGAGACGCGCGCAAGCACACTGATTTTTTCCCATTCCTGCGTTGCAAGTATGGAAACTGATGGAGAGATCAATGTCACATTTTCTATTACGGGAAAGAAAATAATGTCGCGTATCGGCGCACAAAGTATGTATTTCTATGTCAAGGATGGGAATACATGGACGCTTTCGAAGTCGTATGGCCAGTACTCCACTGGAATGAGCACAACGAATAAGGTGACATACGATAATACGATTACTTACCAAGGGTCGGCGGGGGCGCAGTATAAAATTGTCGTGACCCTGTTTGTCAAGGACTCCGAAGGCGAAACAGATACCCGCACGTATACTAAGTATGTGTAAACACATGATCCAAAGAGTGCCAATGTAAATCAACCGGTCGATTCGAATAAGTATCTAGACATAATTGAGCAGATTTCCCATTCAATTATGCACGGTAATTGCACAGCACCTCTTTTACAAAATACAACTATTTGCGAGGAGATAACAGATGAGGAAAGCGCTATGTGTTGGCATCAATAGTTACGCGCATTGTTCAAGGCTTTATGGATGTGTTAACGATGCAACCGCGGTCGCCCAAGTACTATCTCGGCATGGTGATGGCAGAGTAAATTTTGACGTAAGTCTTATGTGTGCGGAGGACTTTGATTCCCAAGTCAGTTGTCAAAGTCTAAAAGCCGCGATTCGCGAACTGTTTGACACCGAGGCTGAAATCGCAGTATTCTACTTCTCCGGGCATGGCGCAATTGATGCCTTTGGCGGCTATTTATGTGCCAGCGATATTGAGCAGCCGGATGAAGGCGTTAGTTTGGAATATGTAATGCGATGTGCAGAGAGTTCAAATTCCCATAACAACATTATCATATTAGACAGTTGCCATAGCGGAGCGGCCGGATCGCCGTTTGTTTCTGGGACTTCGAACAACGCATGGCTTAAACAAGGAACAACCATCTTAGCAGCATGCGGTAGGGATGCATATGCAACCGAACGTAATGGCCATGGCGTTTTCACCGATCTTTTGGTTGAAGCTTTAGAAGGCGGCGCAATGAACTTGTTAGGTGATGTTACTCCGGGAAGCATTTATTCTTACATAGATCGTTCACTTGGAGCATGGGATCAACGCCCAATCTTCAAGGCCAATATTCAGCAGTTCATCACGCTAAGAAACAATTCTCCGCAGATTTCCATTGCAAACCTGCGTAAAATTGTTGATATCTTTCCCAATCCTGATGAAGATTTTCCTCTTGACCCAACATATGAACCTGACAAACACGAGGTTGAAAATAAATGCGTCAATAGGGAACACGAGGCAACATTTGACCTGCTTCAGGATTTTGTGAAACTAAATCTAGTCGTCCCCGTCGGTGAAAAACATATGTATTATGCTGCAATCCATAGCAGATCATGCAGGCTTACTGCTCAGGGACGTCATTACTGGAAGCTAGCCAAAAACGACAGGATCTGATGTGAGGAGGAATTCACCGTGGCAAAGATTAATGTTTTCATTCCGCACCGCTGGAACAATTCGGATTACGATGAAATTAGTGCTTTGTTAAACCGTACAAAATATAACGTAAGAAACTATTCTGTACCGGCCAGTAGCCCCTTTGATAGTATTGACCGGCGTTATAATGTCGACCCGCAAATTCAAAAGCAAATTCAATATGCATCTGTCGTGGTCTGCTCTAACCGCCCGGCCAATTCGAACGGTATGTCTATTGACGAAATCAGGTATGCACTTAGCATTGGGAAGCCAGTTGTAGCTGTTAAGATTACGCAAAGTGACAGCAGTTCAATTGTAGAATTATGCATCCCTATCATCGCTAAAAGAGTTGATTCTATAGAAAAGTGGATTGATTCAGTAACATAAGTAAAATAGCGTCTGTTGAAGAAAAAACTTCAACAGACGCTTGACACTTAATAATTGTGAAAATGCACTTGGGTTTGCTTCTCGTTCTTCCTCGGCTATCCGTGAAACAACGACCCAGGCCGCGGTAGGGGGGCGGCCTGGGTCGTTGTTTATCTTGATAAGGTTACGGCTAAGATGACATCTTTGATTCACTTTCGCACAAATGATCCATAAGCATCCCTCGGGGTTTGCTTAATCTCTGCCCACGAGAAGCGAAATTGTCATCGAACTGGTGCTATTATTCTTATATACGGCATCGTAATAAGGTCTGGAAGAGTCCGACATCTTATCGATTGAAATGCAAGAGCAACCCGCCTGAATACCGCTTTCATAGTATGTACTACTTGTGTTACTTTCTTCATTAGTGCTGAATGTGCCAGTGAAAACGGAGCGCCTTGCGCCGCCGACAGAAGAAGCATTTCTAATGGTTACGGTTACGCTTCTATTTCGAGTTGTAGC
>ERZ773229.1714-NODE-1714-length-14284-cov-3.304800_pt1 | contig 14284 bp, 9 predicted proteins | sample MGYA00580992_ERZ773229 | MGnify/ENA primary metagenome ERZ773229 (study PRJEB29015, sample SAMEA2737795) | human gut metagenome | biome: human gut; feature: human-associated habitat; material: faeces | place: China | collected 2012 ... | reverse complement strand
AGAGGACGTTTAGACGCAAGAAGGACGCTGAAGAGCTTAGTTGCGGATTTGAGGTATATCTGTTTTATGAAGAAGTATTTCGGATTGCACCAGTCTACGTGAGTAATGCTGAAATGATGATTAGTAAAATAATGAAAGGCGATGGAGACTAAAATCTCCATCGCCTTTCGTCTTATTTTTGAAATATAAATCGTACCTTTGTCATACACCAATCAGGTTATAATAATAACATGGAACAGATACGTAAGCTGCCGATAGGCATACAGACTTTTGATAAACTACGTGAAGGCGGTTTTCTTTATGTAGATAAAACTGCTATGATTTATCAAATAGCATCTACTTCTACTCCTTATTTCCTAAGCCGTCCCCGTCGGTTTGGCAAGAGTCTGCTCATTTCCACTTTCGAAGCTTACTTTCAAGGACGCAAAGACTTGTTTCAGGGCTTGGCCATCGAACAGTTGGAAACGAAGTGGGAACAGTATCCTGTTCTACATCTTGACTTGAATGCCCGGAAATATGAAACTGCTGCTGACCTGACGGCTATGCTTAATCAATATCTGGAGAAATGGGAGCTGCTCTATGGTCAGGAGAAGGAAGACCGTAGTCCGGAGGAGCGTTTTGCTTACGTGATAGAGCGGGCATGCACGCTGACGGGAAAGCAGGTGGTTGTGCTGATTGATGAGTATGACAAGCCATTGCTTCAGGCGGTCTTGGACGAGAACTTGCTGGATGAGTATCGGAAAATATTGAAAGCGTTCTACGGTGTCTTGAAGAGCGCTGACCGTTATCTTCGTTTTGTTTTCCTGACCGGAGTGACCAAGTTTGCGCAAGTAAGTGTATTCAGTGACTTGAACCAGCTGAATGATATCAGCATGAAGTCTCCTTACGCTGCTTTGTGTGGTATTACCAAAGAGGAGTTGGTGAAAACCTTTCTGCCGGAACTTGAGAGACTGGCTAAACGAAGAGGGATATCTTTACAAGAAGTGATTGATTTGATGGAACGTCAATATGATGGTTACCATTTTCATCCGGAAGGTGTAGGAATGTTCAATCCGTTCAGTGTATTGAATGCTTTTGATGCAGAAGAGATGGGGTACTATTGGTTTCAGACCGGCACACCTACTTACTTGGTTGACTTGCTGAAGCAGAGTGATTACGATATACGTCTATTGATAGATGGAGTGGAAGTGCTGGCTTCCGCTTTCTCTGAATATCGTGCGGAAACAAATAATCCTCTTCCGATGATTTATCAAAGTGGTTATTTGACCATAAAAGGGTATGATGATGATGTGAAGCTATACACTTTAGGCTTTCCAAATGATGAGGTTCGTTACGGCTTTCTGAATTTTTTGGTACCCTATTATACCAATGTATCCAATGATGAGACTGGTTTCCACATCGCTAAATTCATGCGTGAATTGAAGAGTGGAGATGTGGAGGCGTTTATGGAGCGTCTTAAGATATTCTTCTCCGGTATTCCGTACGAGTTGAGTGATGATACGGAACGTCATTATCAGGTTATTTTTCATGTAGTGTTTACTTTGCTGGGACAGTTCATCCGGTCCGAGGTTCGCAGCAGCCGCGGCCGTGCGGACGCAGTAGTTCATACCCCTACCGCTATTTATGTTTTTGAGTTCAAACTGGACGGTACGGCCGACGCAGCTCTGAAGCAAATAGATGAGAAAGGTTATCTGATTCCTTATACCTTGGATGGCAGGAAATTAGTGAAAGTAGGTGTGAACTTCAGTAAAGAAACACGGAATATTGATGAATATATTGTCGTGGAGGAATAGGAACGAACAATCCTATATACGGAAAAGGCGATGGAGAATCAAATCTTCATCGCCTTTTCCATATTATAGTATTTCATTTTATTTCTTCATCCTCAGCACCCGTATTCCCGTCCACTTATTATTGTCTTTCAGCATTTGGGACAAGGGGACTTTGGAGACGACCACTTTCTTGTCGGTAGAGGAAGCGTGTACCAGCAGGAGTTTGCTATCCGCATAGAAAGCGATTCCCATGTGGGCTACGTCCAGCCCCGGAGTGTTGGTGGTGATGGCTATGATATCGCCGTTTTTAATCCACGGGAGACCATCGGCGGGAAGTTTGGCTTTGGGAAGATAGTGAATTTCCTTGCCGGACAAGGATTGTTCAATCTTCTTCATTTTGGCTATGTTCTCCGGAGAATTTGCCAGCTGCTTGTAGAGTTGGGGGTGGGAAGACATGTAGGAGATGGACAACCGTTCGGTGTCGGGACTCATGGCGCCCGTTACATCTTGAAGGAAGCCGTTGCGTACGCCATTGTTTATCCAGTCGGCAATATAATGCAGGCGGGAAGTGTACCCGTCGATTTTACCGTCACGGTAACGGATTTTTTGCAGGTTATCGGCGAAAGCGCTTTGTCTCCGTCGGCCAATTTGGGGGTGAGTGTCTCTGCCAGTACATATTCCACCAGCGTGGTACAGTCTACTTCATCGCAGTTGATGACGAGTTCTTCGGGACCATCAGCCTCCAGCGTATGGGCTACGTATGGCACATCCAGATACTTTATTCCATTGCTCAACATATCTTTCCCTCCCTGGGCAGAAACGGAAGTTACCATGGCTGCGGCGCAGAGGGCGCTGAACATAAATTTAGTCATTGTTTTCATTTTTCTTTCTTTTGATTATTATTGTTCTTGAACGTAAAAAGGATGCAGCAAATTTACTACATCCTTTTTATAAAAGCTTAATCCGGAGGGATTAAATTCAATATTGCCGGATTAAATATTTATAATCCTCCTTTTTATCGAACGGAACAAGGGAGAAACCGTATTCAATGGCGTTCTCTTTGCCCGGACGAATCAGATAGGGCTCATGGGCGGTTGCGCCCCAACTGTCGTCTCCACCGACACCCATCATGCGGTAATCAATGAACAAATCGACCATCTTTTCCGGCAGAGGGTCGGTGAGGTGGCGGTGATGGGTCTTTTCGGTACGCGGAGCGCTGTTGTCAATCGTATCGCCGCTGTCCATACTTTCCAGGGGATAGTTGGAGGTGTTCAGCTCAAAGGTGCGGTCGGCGATGAGCAGCAAACCACGTTGCGTCTTATCGGTAAGGGCGCACCAATAGATGTCCGTGCGATGGTTGTTCTCCTGTGGGCGGACATACGGCTCGTACATATCCTTGACCGGGATGGCGTACTCTCCGATGAACTGGGAGGTACGGCGGTCTCGGTAATTCTCTTTCGGACCGCGACCGTAGTAGGTCAAGTCTGTAAAGCTTTCCGGCAACTGCATCCGCAGGCCCACACGCGGTATCATCGGAGCTTGGTCTCCTTCGGCCACGAACCGGTTGTCTACCTTGATGACTCCGCTGGCATATATCTTATAGGTGATGTCCCAACGGGCATCTGTCTGTGGAAAACGGTAGGTCACCTTTATTGTCGTGGCATTGCTGCCCGGAGTCACTTGGAAACTTTCGGCTTTTGGTTCTTGATAGCTTGCCTCTTTCCAGGCTTTGAGGCGGACGGGGAGGTTGGCTCCATAATCATTGTCCGTCGGTGCACGCCAGAAGAATGGGCGGGGACCTTGACCGTTCAGTATGTACTCGTGCTTCTTGTATAAATAGGAGGTGAGCAGACCGCTTTGCTTGTCGAAGGTGGCTTTGAAGTCGGGACCGGAGAACGCCACCAAATTTCCCTCTTCCTTAGAAGTGGCGGGCTGCTGTGCCGTAGCCTCTTTCTTGTAGAAAGTATGGACGTAGGTCTGTTCGCGTGCGATGACCGTGCCGGCCGGGAGGAAAGGCTCTGCCGTCTTGATGGCTGCATAGAACTCGATACGCACATCTCCCGTTGTCTGTTTCTCTTTGGGTATGCCGTTCAGGAAGCCGGTGGTTACCGTCTTGCCCGGTGCGGCATGGATATTTTCAATCTTGCCACGGTAGACTTCCTTTCCGTGGTCGCGGATGATGTAGTAGAAGTCGTACTTGTCGAGATTGGTGAAGGAGAAATCATTGCGGATTTTCACGGTGGAAGTCTGCTTGTCGAAATCAAGGAACTTGATGTTCTGGTATACTTTTCCCATCTCTTCTGTCTGCGGCTTGACACTGCGGTCGGGGTATACCACGCCGTTGATGCAGAAATTGCCGTCGGAGGGCGTGCCGTTCTCGCCATAATCGCCGCCATAGGTCCAGTATTTACGGCCGTCGTCTGTTTGGGCGGCAAAGCCCTGGTCTACCCAGTCCCAGATACAGCCGCCCTGGAGGATGGGATATTTTTCGATGATGTCCCAATACTCCTGGAAGTTGCCGAGGCTGTTGCCCATGGCATGGGCATACTCGCAAAGAATGAGGGGACGCGTCATCTCCTTGTTCCGGGCATACTTCTCCAGATAGGAAGGGGAAGCGTACATCGGGCAGTAGATGTCCGTATTCCATTCCAACAGTGCGCGTTCATACTGGATGGGACGGCTGTCGAGCGTCTTCAAGGTGTTGTAGGTAACGTAGAAATTCAATCCGTTCCCGGCTTCGTTGCCCAGCGACCAGATGATGACTGACGGATGGTTCTTGTCCCGTTCGTACATATTCATGGTACGGTCGAGGTGGGCATTCATGAAGAGCGGATTGTTTCCCAGCGTGCCGCCTACACGCAGGTCGTAACCCATGCCGTGGCTTTCGATATTGGCTTCGTCGATGACGTAGATACCATATTCGTCACAGAGTTCGTAGAAACGTTCCTGCTGGGGATAGTGACAGGTGCGGACGGTATTGACATTGTATCTCTTCCAAAGCTCGAAATCTTTCTTCATCAGTTCTTCGGAGACATAGTGACCGGTATTCTCGTTGTGTTCGTGATAGTTCACGCCTTTCACGAGGATAGGTTGTCCGTTTACCAACAGTTGCTTGTCCTTGATTTCCACTGTACGGAAACCTACTTTGCAGCTTGTCGCTTCAATCACATCTCCGTTCGGGCGCTTCAAGCTGACGACGAGGGTATAGAGGTTGGGCGTTTCGGATGTCCATTGCAGGGGTTCCTGGATGGTCTTCTTGGTGAATTCCACTTCCGTTTGGTCACCGCTGACCTGGGTAGAGGACTGGGCTATCTGCTGGTCGTTCTTGTCCAGCAGGCGGTAACCAACGACAAATGGGGAATTTTGTCCGCTTTCATTGGTAAACTGCACCTTTACCTTGAGGATACCGTTCCGGTAGTTCTCATCCAAAGGAGACTCCACCTTGAAGTCCGTGAGATGGATTTGAGGCTGGGCATATAAGTAAATGTCCCGTTCGATACCACTGATGCGCCAGAAGTCCTGGCATTCCAGATAGTTGGCATCGGAAAAGCGGTGTATCTGAATGGCAATGACATTCTTCCCTTTCTTGGCAATGGCGCTGACGTTGAAACGCGCCGGAGTCTTTGCATCTTTACTCATGCCTACAAACTTGCCGTTAAGGTAGTAGAAGGCTGCCCCGCGTACACCGTCGGCACTCAGGAAAATCTCCTTATCGTCCCAGTCTCCCGGAAGAGTGAACTCGCGGCGGTAGGTGCCGGTGGGATTCCATTCTTGGGGAACGTACGGAGGGTTGGGCTTGTCCCAATAAGGAGGATAGCCCGAAGAACAGAACTCATAGGGATGGTTCACGTAGATGGGCGTGCCGAATCCTTGCAACTCCCAGTTTCCGGGTACATTGATGTCCGGCCAGCGGCTGGCGTCCACACGGTCCATCATGAAGTCCGTGGGGCGGTCGGCGAAGGTTTCCACATAATGGAATTTCCATTTCCCGTTAAGGGACAAGCGGAAGGTTCCGTTCTTGCGGTCATTGATGACGGCATCAGCCTCCGTGACGTAGGAGGTGAACGTGCTGCGGGCAGGCTCCCGGTTGATGCTTGTCAGCTTGGGGTTGGTAATCTCTTCGTAGCGATTGTTCTCCTGAGCAGTCAGGGCAAAGGGAAAAGCTGCGAGGCAAGTGAGTAAAAAATACTTTTTATTCATAATTGCTTTTATTTCTTTGTGGTAGGTTCAGAGACCGGGAATACGAGCCCTTCACGCAACCACTTCTCCAGTTCTTCCGTCCATTGACGCTTGTAGGTGAAGTTGTCCCGGAATCCCCAGCCATGTCCGCCGGTAGGGTAGGCATGCAGGCTGGCAGGCACTTTGTGGTCACGCAAGGCGAGGAAATAGCCAATGCCGTTGATGGGTGGCACTGCGTCGTCGTCCGAAGAAAGCATGATAAAAGCCTGCGGAGTGCGTGGGGACACTTGTCTTTCGAGGGAGTATTTTTGTTCCAGCTCCTGAGATGGATTTTCTCCGATAAGGTTCTTACGGGAACCTCCATGGGTAACGCCTTTCTGCATGGAAATCACCGGATAGAACAAGATCTGGAAGTCGGGACGGGTCTTGTCACTGCTGTATAGTGTGGCAAGCGAAGCTGCCAGATGGCCGCCGGCAGAAGCGCCCATGATGCCTACACGCTGAGGATTGACACCCCATTCGGCGGCATGTTCGCGTACCATGCGGATGGCTTGTTCGGCATCGGAAAGAGGCACTTCATGGTGCCCGTTGGGCATACGGTATTTCAGTACTGCATAGGTGATGCCTTGTGTGTTGAACCAGGGAGCCATGTCGTGTCCCTCGTGCTTCATGGCCAGCCCCCCGTAGCCGCCTCCCGGACACATGATGATGGCCATGCCGTTGGGGTGGGAGGCAGGGTACACCGTAAGGGTAGGGGTGGTGACATCGGACACCCATTCGTTGTTATGGTTCTGTCCGGAATTGGTCAGTTCGTTGTTATTGGGGGCACCGTTGGGCCATAGGGGCAGCTCAACGGGCTTTTGTGCAGATAACATGGTCGCTGCAAATAGAAAAGATAAAAGTAGAATCTTTTTCATGTTCTTGGTATTTAAAAGTTATTTGGTTTTCATGGAAGCTTTGATGAGGTAGAATATCAGAATGGCATAAGCACCCAGCGCCAGCACTTCGGACCAGGTGTTCTGCAACCATGCATCGTTTACGAGGTTGATTCCTCCGAAACGCATGGCAGCACTTGCCACACCCATCAATGCACCGCCGGCAATGAAACCGGAGGCAAGCAGGGTACCTTTCTCCCCGCGTTCGGCATTGAGAGCGGCATCCTTGCTGCGGCTGGTCACGTACCAGTTGATGGCACCGCCCACTACCAACGGAACATTCAGTTCCAATGGGATGAACATACCCAATGCAAATGCCAGTGCGGGAATCTTGCAGAAATTGAGGATGACGGCCAGCACTGCACCGATGCCGTAGAGCAGCCAAGGAGCACCCACACCGTTCATCAGAGGTTCGATAACGGCCGCCATGGCATTGGCTTGCGGAGCGGCCAGCTGTCCGCTGGTGAAACCGTATGTCTTGTTCAGGATAATCATTACACCACCTACGGTAGCGGCAGAAACGATGGTTCCGAGGAACTTCCAGGTCTCCTGCTTGGCAGGCGTGCTACCCAGCCAGTAACCGATTTTCAAGTCTGTGATGAAGCCTCCCGCCATGGACAGTGCCGTACATACAACACCGCCCATCACCAGTGCCGCAACCATCCCTTCGGGACCTTTCAGCCCTACGGCTACCATGACTACGGATGCCAGGATTAATGTCATCAGCGTCATTCCGGATACGGGGTTTGTGCCCACAATCGCAATGGCATTGGCTGCCACGGTGGTGAACAGGAAAGCGATACCTGCAACAAGCAGGATAGCTACAATGGTATGTGTCAAGTTGCCCTGCATCACATCGAAGTAGAAGAAGAGAACAACCAGCAGCAGCGTGATGATGGAACCGATGGCGATAATCTTCATGGAGATGTCCCGCTGTGTGCGTTTCACACTGGCTTCCACGTTGGACTTACCTCCCATTTCCTTGGCAGCCAGTCCTACGGCACTCTTGATGATGCCCCAAGACTTGATAATGCCGATGATACCTGCCATGGCAATGCCACCGATACCGATGCTCTTGGCATAGTATTTGAAGATTTCTTCCGGAGCCATAGCGCCTATGGTTGCCGTGATTTCGGGGTTCCATTGGTTCAGTACGGAATCTCCCCAAATCATGGACATACCGGGGATGATAATCCACCATACGGCCAGTGAGCCGGCACAGATGATGGACGCGTATTTCAGTCCCACAATATAACCCAGACCGAGCACGGCAGCACCCGTATTAACCTTGAATACCAGCTTGGCTTTCTCGGCCAGCATTTCGCCGAAGCCGCATACGCGGGTAGTGAAATTCTCGTTCCACCAGCCGAAGGTTGCCACGATGAAGTCGTATAGACCTCCGATAATACCAGCCATGAGTAATGGTTTTGCCTGGCTGCCGCCCTTTTCACCGGAGACGAGCACTTGTGTGGTGGCTGTCGCCTCGGGGAAGGGATACTTGCCGTGCATGTCGCTCACGAAATATTTGCGGAAGGGGATAAGGAAAAGAATACCCAGCACACCTCCCAGCAGGGAACTGATAAAGACTTGTGCAAAGGTGACGGTGATTTCTTTCGGATAGGTCTCTTGGAGAATATAGAGTGCCGGAAGGGTGAAGATGGCACCTGCCACGATGACGCCCGAGCTGGCACCGATAGACTGGATAATGACGTTTTCGCCCAATGCGTTTTTGCGTTTGGCGGCACCCGATACGCCGACGGCAATGATGGCGATGGGGATGGCGGCTTCGAATACTTGTCCCACCTTCAGCCCCAGATAGGCGGCTGCGGCCGAAAAGAGGATGGCCATCAGAATACCCCATGTCACCGACCAGGCATTTACTTCTGAATACTTCTTATCCGGGCTCATCAGAGGGTTGTACACTTCTCCCGGTTTCAATTCACGGAACGCATTTTCCGGTAGTCCGGTAATAGGTTCTTCTTCTTGTTTCATAGGTTTTGTAGTTTTATGTTTTTCTTTAATAGACTTCAAAGAAAGCAAAAAAAAAGGAGATTTAAAAAAATCTCCTTAATTCTGTATGGTAAAATGCTTATTTGGCATCTTTAGCGGTCATGTCCCCTTCGATAAACAATCGCATGATTTCCGTTTTGGCATTGGTGCGCAGGGTAATGGATTTCTTGAAGTGTCCGGGGTATCTTCCGGTTCCATTATAAGTTACTTTCACTGTTCCAGTCTTTCCCGGTGCTATCGGTTCTTGTGAATATTCGGGAACGGTACATCCGCAGGAAGCTACAGCCTGATGGATGACAAGCGGAGCATCGCCTACGTTCGTAAACTTAAAGGTGTAGCTGACCACAGGACTGTTTTCGGAGAATGTGCCGAAGTTGTGGGTGGTCTGTTCGAATTTGATGTCTGCCTTTCCTTGTGCATAGGCATAACCGATGCTCATAACCAGCAGCATCATATAAAAAACGACTTTCTTCATGTTCTTATCTTTTTTATATTTCAACGGCGCAAAGGTAACCCATTTTCATTAAAATAATGCCTATGGCGTGCGAAATTGTATTAAATCGGGCTCAAAAGGTCTCTGTACGAATGATAAGCAGGGAAAAATAGGGGAAGCGGATGGTCGCTATCCGCTTGCTGTCATTGATATACTTCTCTTCCGGAGTGCCTACATTCTCAAAATAGTGATACCGGTATTCGGGATACAGGCGGATGCAGCGGTGAATCTCATCGGTGCATCTGGACAGCTTCATGATGACAACCGCACTGTTTTCGCTTGTCAGTTTCTCTATCTCTTCTGTCGTAGTAATGCCGGGTATCACCGTCAGCCGCTCTTCCTGGCTGGCCACATGGAGCCCGCCCAGTGCGCCGGCGGCAATGAAGGCGGGGATACCGGGGATGTGCTTCACGGGGATGCCGTCTGCCTGCAGTTTGTCATATACATAATGTATGGAAGAGTAGAATCCGGCATCTCCTTCGGCAACGATACAGACCTTCTTTCCTTGTTGCCGGAGGGTGGAGCTCTCCATATAGACCTCGTCGTAGGCGCTCAGGGCTTTTTCGCGCTGTTTGCTCATGGGGAGTGGAAAGCGGTGCACCGTGTTTTCCGGAATGTCGAGTTGCAATAGGATGTCGGCTGCGCGTGAAACTCTGTTTCCATCTTTGGCCAGTGTCTCGGGACAGAATATACAGTCGGCTGTCTGCAGGGCTTTCAAGCCTTTTACGGTAATCAGTTCCGGTTCGCCGGGACCGAGAGATACAAATATGACGGGGAACATTTGCATGAAGACATTAAAGGTTAAAAATTAAAGAACAGCAAAACGGCTACAAAAGTGGGGAAATAATCAGTAGCAAACAAGATATTCGCTATCTTTGTTATTTACTAAAACAATCTGTTTTTTATGGATTATCAACTGAACACCCGCTTGAATGGCAACATAGCCATGACTTCCAGCTACCATGAGCGTGCGTCGCTGCAACGTGACAAGACTCTGTATAAATTCATTTGGGTACAGAGCGGTACGCTGACTCTGGAAATAGACCATATCCCCATGCGCCTGGAAAAGGATGAAATCGTGACCTTGACCCCGTTGCATCACCTGGAGGTAAAAGAGGTGGACGGTGAATACCTAACGTTTGTATTCAACAGCAATTTTTATTGCATCTATGGACATGACAACGAGGTCTCTTGCAATGGATTCCTTTTTTATGGCTCTTCCAAGGTGATGAAACTGGCACTTTCTGCCGGGCAGTCTTCCAACTTGCATGACATAGTCCGCATTTTCCGGCAGGAATCGGTCATCCATGACAACTTGCAGGAGGAGATGCTGCGGATTGTCTTGAAACGTTTCATCATTACCTGCACACGCATTGCGCGCCAGCGTTTTGGGGTGGGGCAGGAGAAGGAAAAGACGTTTGACATCATCCGGCAGTATTACGTATTAGTGGACCGGCATTTCAAGGAGAAGAAGCAAGTGCAGGATTATGCCGATATTCTTTGCCGTTCTCCCAAGACACTTTCCAATCTGTTCTCGACCTGCGGGTTGCCTTCCCCTTTACGGGTGATTCATGACCGCATTGAGGCAGAAGCCATGAGATTGCTGCTGTATACCCACAAAAGCGCTAAGGAAATCAGCTCCATTCTGGGCTTCGAAGACTTGTCCGCGTTCAGCCGTTTTTTCAAGAAAATGACCGGCGAGAGTGTCTCGGACTACCGGAAAAGAGTGAAACGGGAAGAATTGCCAACTGTTGCGGAATAATTGCCATTTCGTACGTGGTGGAAAACAAGGAACTTTGCAAAAACAAAAATCAAGTCATATTACTGAAACCATTTAAAAAGTAGAACAAAGATGAAAACGAAATTGCAAAACTTGTTTATGGCTGCGTTGACGCTGGCCGCTTCCACTCAAAAGTTGGGTGTTAATTTGATCCGTGTAGCCATCCTGGTTATTTTCGTATGGATTGGTGGGTTGAAATTCTGGAATTATGAGGCTGAAGGGATTGTCCCTTTTGTGGCGAACAGCCCGTTCATGAGCTTCTTTTATACAAAGAGTGCCCCGGAGTACAAGGAGTATAAGCTGAAAGAGGGCGAGTTCAATGAGGCGAAACATCAGTGGCACGTGGAGAACAATACGTATGGTTTCTCCCACGGTCTGGGCATTCTGATTATGGCCATCGGCATCCTGACATTTCTGGGGATATTCTCTCCGAAAATCGGACTGGCGGGAGCCGCACTTGCCATTGTCATGACGATGGGTACCCTCTCTTTCCTGGTGACAACCCCTGAGGTGTGGGTGCCCGACTTGGGAAGCGAGGAGCACGGCTTTCCGTTGCTGACGGGGGCAGGGCGCTTGGTCATCAAGGATACGGCCATTCTTGCCGGTGCCATTGTCGTACTGTCTGACAGTGCAAAAAGAGTATTGAACCAATTAAGGAAATAGACGTATGAAACAGTATGATGCCATTATCATCGGATTCGGCAAAGGCGGAAAGACGCTGGCTGCCGAGTTGGCAAAACGGAAGCTGGACGTTGCCGTAGTGGAGCGTTCGGAAAAGATGTACGGAGGGACATGTATCAATATCGGTTGCATTCCCACAAAAACATTGGTGCATGCGGCAAAGCATGCGGACAAAGACGCTTCTTGGGAGGTCAAGAAGGCATACTATCGTCAGTCCATTGCAAGGAAGGAAGAGGTCGTCTCTTTCCTGCGTCAGAAGAATTATCACAATCTGGCCGACAATCCTCATATAACGGTCTATACGGGTATCGGCTCCTTTGCAGGTCCGGATGTGGTGGAAGTTGGGATGGTGGAAGGGACATTACAATTGCAAGCTCCCCGGATATTCATCAATACGGGTGCCGAAACCGTCATTCCACCGATAGAGGGGATACAAGGTAACCCACGGGTATATACCAGCACCTCCATTATGGAACTGACTGAGCTGCCGGTACAGCTCGTCATTGTAGGTGGGGGATACATCGGACTAGAATTTGCTTCCATGTATGTTTCATTCGGTTCGCAAGTCACGGTGCTCGAGGGCTCTTCCGAACTGATATCCCGGGAGGACCGGGACATTGCGGACAGTGTCCGGGAGGTATTGGAACAGAAAGGAATCGTTTTCAGGCTGAATGCACGCGTGCAGTCCGTGAAAGACTCTGACGTCATTTACCGGGATGCGGTCACGGGAGAGGAACATCAGTTACACGCAGATGCCATCCTGCTGGCTACCGGCCGGCGTCCGAATACGGCTGGCTTGAATCTGGCGGCGGCAGGTGTAGAGGTGAATGAGCGCGGTGCCATTGTGGTGGACGACTATTTGCAGACTACCAACCCCAAGATACATGCTATCGGTGATGTAAAGGGCGGTTTGCAGTTTACCTACATTTCTTTGGATGATTACCGCATTCTGCGCGAAGACCTTTTCGGGGCGGGAGAACGCAAGGTGTCCGACCGTGACCCGGTGAGCTATTCGGTATTCATCGACCCGCCGCTTTCACGCATCGGGCTGAGCGAAGCGGAAGCACGCAAGAAGGGATTGAATATAAAGGTCAACAAGCTGCCGGTAGCCGCCATTCCGCGTGCCAGGACTTTGGGCGATACGAATGGACTCTTCAAGGTGGTGGTAGATGCCGATACGGACAAGATTTTGGGATGTACGCTGTTTGGTCCGGAATCGAGTGAGGTCATCAACCTGGTGGCAATGGCCATGAAGACCGGGCAGGAATATACCTTCCTCCGTGATTTTGTCTTTACACATCCCAGCATGAGCGAAGCGCTGAATGACTTGATGGGCTTTTAAAGATTATTTAGGCACAGTATCCGTCAATTTGCAGGAGGAGCATTTGCGTATCTCCCCAAAAATGACGAATATTGTGCCCGAATTCTATAAACCCCAATAGTCATGACCCGGATATCTGCCATAGGCATTGCACTGCTGTGCATTTTATGCGTAACCTCTTGCGGCTTAAAATCAAGACAGACTACTACCGAATCTTCTTCCGAAACGGGCTATTCTCCGGTTATGACAGACACGGCAGCTACCATTGTACCGCTTTATGCCAAAGGCTATACGGTGAAGTACTTGCCGCACCATGTCCGCCTGGTGGATATACATGACCCTCAGAAAGAAAACGGCAACACCTTCCATTACGCACTGGTACCGAAAGGCATAAAGCCCGCCGGTGTACCAGATGATTATATGGTGATAGAAACGCCGGTGGAGCACGTCATGTGTATGACATCCCTGCAACTTTCCAACTTCATCCGTCTGGATGCCTGCAATTATGTGGTGGGCATCACCAGTACGCGCCATCTCTTCAACAAGGAGATGAACGACCGTTTGAAGTCCGGCGAGACCGTGAAGATTGGTATCGAAGGGAACTTTGATAATGAAGTGATAATGAGCATGAATCCGGATGTTATCTTTATCTCTCCTTTCAAGCGGGGCGGATATGATGCCATGCGGGAAATCGGTATTCCACTGGTTCCCCATTTGGGATATAAGGAGATGACCCCGTTGGGGCAGGCTGAATGGATAAAATTCATCGGCATGTTTATAGGCCGGGAAGTGGAGGCGAATGAAAAGTTTGCTGCGATAGAGAAGCGCTATAACGAATTGAAGGAGCTGGCTGCCAACGTGAAGAAGCGTCCGGTGGTATTCATCGGCGAGATACGGGGTGGCAACTGGTATGCAGTGGGAGGAAAGAGCTTTCTTGCCGAACTGTTCCGTGATGCCGGTGCGGATTATTTCTTGAAAGACGATCCCCGTTCGGGAGGTGTCACGCTGGATTTTGAAACCGTATATAGCCAGGCGGAGAGTGCCGACTATTGGCGCATTGTCAACAGCTATGACGGGACATTCACGTATGATGCCTTGAAGTCCCTCGACCCG
>ERZ773229.1702-NODE-1702-length-14406-cov-3.494251_pt1 | contig 14406 bp, 10 predicted proteins | sample MGYA00580992_ERZ773229 | MGnify/ENA primary metagenome ERZ773229 (study PRJEB29015, sample SAMEA2737795) | human gut metagenome | biome: human gut; feature: human-associated habitat; material: faeces | place: China | collected 2012 ... | reverse complement strand
AGAGCAGCTTTGCTGTGTGGCTCAGGTCTGTGTCCAGCAGAAAGCGGGCATAGGGCAGATATTGCGGCAAAGGTGTAGTGACAGTCAGGTAGTCGGAAATAGAATTCACCTCCAGTGTTTTTTCATCAAACAAATTTTTGGAAAGCATTTTACTGGCTGTTGGTAGTCTCCAGAAGATGCTGCCGATGCTGTTCTTTCAGATGCACAATATAGCTTTCTGCTTTTTGCAAAGCAGCAATAACTTTTGCTTCAATCTCTACATTTGTCAGAAAGTCAGGATAAAGAGCAAAGCAGTGCTCGAGGCGGAAAATAAAGCTATCAGAGGCACTGTTGATTTCACTGAACATTCCTTCGGCATCGGCGACATGATCAACCGTTGCCATCTTTTCTCCTAGCTCACGAATGGTCTGGAGTTCGGTGCTGCGCTTTCCCGATGAAATAAAAGGTCGATTCTCCGAGAGCGGATCAGGCGTTTGGATCTTCGATATGGCAGCAGTAGAAAAATTGTTTTCGGTGACCTCGGAAAGTAATTCTAAATTCTCATAGGTGTCTGCACTATCGTCTGGTTTACCGTTCAGCTTTTCCTATCGCCATGTTGATACAACGGTGGGCAATGCTTCCGTGGGAGTTCCACGGATAATAGTAGCCTCTCGATGGGATAGCTTGAGTTTGCCGGATAAGATTTCTTCCTGAATGCCGGGGCAGTATTTTTCCATCAGCTCAACAGTTTTCATGAACTGCTCGGCACGAATTACAAAAGAGGGACTCACATTATTTTCTTTGGCGATTCGTTCAGTCGTGTTTTCTACCGATGGCAAATTGTCAATTTGACAGTTTGCCACCGGTGTGTACTGATTGCCATGATTTCCCCCACGAGTGGATTTTTCAGAATGATATTGCTTTCCAATCAGGAACTTTTTCTGCTCGGGTGTCAGATTCCGACGACCCAGCTGATGCTTGCAGATCCATGCCAGAACATCTTCATGGGTTTCGCAGGTGCAGGAGATCGAGCGGGTGGTATAAGGGATTTCTGGGTGCTGCTGGAGAATCTTATAGCGATTGTGGCCATCAACAAGAATGTTGCCCCAGACAATCAGGGGAGACAGGACTTCGCCCTCTGAAAGGATGTTTTCTTCCAGTTGCTGAAATTCTTCATCGGTCAATGCAGGAATCTGAGATTGAAATTCGGAATCGATGATAAATTCAAACTTGTTTTTCTTCATAGGCAAAATCTCCTTTCAAAAATCTATTGGTATTTCTGCCGTTCTCCCTGCATGGGTTTCCTACCCCCTTTCAGCGGCGTTTTCCGGCTCGCTCTTGCGAGGTCATCGCCGAGTATCTTATGCAGACGGTCATGCGGTTCTCAAGGTCCAATGATAGATTTGAAACTAGGTTAACACATTCATGGGAGATTTTTTAGGACACATTACGTCCGGTTTTTACGAAAGTTGATTTGAATGTCTACTAAAAATTGGACATTTTTTGTCGGAACTTGCGAAAAAGCAATGAAGAATGTGCTTCTGTGGGCTTAGTGTATCACATCGTAAATTTTATTTTTAGGAACTGGTAGTTCCGGTTTTTAAAAAATGTGAAGTGAGTTTCAAGGCGAAATCGGAACTACTGGTTCCAGTTTTGCGGGTCAACGTGATTTCAAATTTTGGGATGCCGTTCTCTCTGCATGGACTTCCTGCCCCCTTTCGGCGGCGTTTTCCGGCTCTCCCTTGCGGGGCCATGGCCGGGTATCCCATGCAGACGGTCATGCGGTTTTCAAGGTTCGATGAAGGCTTGTAGAAAGCCTATCACAATCAAATAAGTATTTTTAGGACGTATCAGGTCCGGTTTTGAGGGAGAAAACCGGACTTGGGAGGTCCGGTTCTTGTGAACGGCTCTGGATAGAGCATACCATAAAATTGCTCGATTTTTTAGGAAGTGATACTTCCGCTTTTTGCCTTCAAAACCGGAAGTAATAGTTCCGGTTTTGTACAACATTGAATGAATCAACGACGATTTTTCGGAAACGATTTTTTCTACAAGAAATTTGCTTATTCAGCGTCTGTTAAGATACGCAGTCGGCACAGTTTATGTGCTGAATATCGGGTTTTGGCGAAGCCCAACAATCGTTTTTGAAGTCGGATTTGTAAAATCAGATTCAAAAATCGTGAGTTGGTACCAACTCGCCCTGCTTGCTGCGATTGCAAACTCGAAAACTTCCTGAGCAAAAAAATAACCGCCCGCTTCAAGTGAAACTTGAAAATGGACGGTCTTGATCGCAAAGTGATTTTCAAATTTGGAAAGCACATTGAGGGGGTTCATAGCACCAGCAAGCAATGCCGTCGTATATACAACGGCGACTTTTGCGTTGCAAAATACTTGTTGGGGAACACCCAAACCCTTGAACTGCATCCGATGGATGCAGACTTAGCGTCTCCAAATGAGAAAGTTTGTGGTTCTAACACATTGTCAGCCATTGGTAAACAACTTTTTCCAGTCAAAAAAGAAAATAGCAATGATTAAAGATGAACAGTGCAGAAAAATGTGATACAATAGAAAATGAAAATCCAAACAACAGGAGGAACCCCCTCGTGGCAAATAATGTGAACGTCAAAAAACTGGAAGCTGACCTGTGGGAGTCGGCAGATCTGCTGCGTGCAGGCTCTAAACTCACCTCGAACCAATACTGTATGCCGGTACTGGGACTGATTTTTCTGCGGTATGCGTACAGCCGCTTCAAACTGGTAGAGCAGGAGATCCTGAAAGACCGTCCCATGCGCGGTGGCCGGGTGCTGCCGGTGGAACAGAGCGACTTTGCCGAGAAGAGTGCACTGTTTCTGCCAAAGGAGGCGCAGTACAATTACTTAGTCAATTTGCCCGCCAACATCCCGGAGCAGGGGCTGACCGGCATCGAGGACAATCCTCTGAACAGTCTGGGCGAAGTGGTGAACAACGCCATGGAACTGGTGGAGCAGCAGAGCGAGCAGCTGCAGGGCGTTCTGCCGAAGGGCTACACCATCTTCTCGGATGAACTGCTGGGGGAACTGCTGCGAATCTTCAACAATGATGCGTTGGACGATGTGGGCGGCGATGTGATCGGCCGTATCTACGAGTACTTTTTGAATAAGTTTGCTAAGAATGTGGCACAGGATGACGGCGTGTTCTTTACGCCGAAATCGCTGGTGAAAATGATCGTCAATGTGCTGGAGCCTGCCCACGGCGTTCTGTTGGACCCGGCTTGCGGCAGCGGCGGTATGTTTGTGCAGACCGGCGACTTTGTAAACCATGCGGGCATGATCGCCAACAACACCATGACCTTCTACGGACAGGAAAAGGTGGAGTACAATGCCAAGCTCTGCCTGATGAATATGGCTGTGCATGGCCTGACCGGCGTGATCAAGTCCGGCGATGAAGCCAATACCTTCTATCACGATGCCCACAACCTGAACGGCTGCTGCGACTATGTGATGGCAAATCCGCCGTTTAACGTGGACAAGGTCAAGTCGGAGTCGGCGCAGAGTGCCGGGCGGTTGCCCTTTGGCCTGCCCGGCGTGAACAAGGCCAAGGAAATCGGCAACGCAAACTATTTGTGGGTGTCCTATTTCTACTCCTACCTGAACGAGCATGGCCGTGCGGGTTTTGTGATGGCGTCCTCGGCTACCGACAGTCAGGGCAAAGACAAGGACATCCGTGAAAAACTTATCCAGACCGGCCATGTGGACGTGATGATGAGCGTGGGCAACAACTTCTTCTACACCAAAAGTTTGCCCTGTTCGCTGTGGTTTCTGGATAAGGGCAAGCCGGAGCATCTGCTGGACACCGTATTGTTCATCGACGCCCGCAACTATTATACCGTGGTGGACCGCACTCAGAACGAGTGGAGTGACTGGCAGCTGAAGAACCTCAACGCCATTGTCTGGCTCTATCGCGGCGAGGTGGACAAGTACAAGGCGCTTCTGGCGGAGTATCACGCAGAGCTGGCAGACGACCGCCCCTTTGCAGAGATTCAGGCCGCACTGGAACAAAACGTGCAGGCCAAGCGAGAAGAAGCCAAAGCCGCGGTGGAGGCAGCACCCCGCAAAGAGCGCAAAGCTACGCAGGAAAAGTTCGACAAGGAACTGGAAGCCCTCAGCGAGAAGCTGACCGTTGCCAAGGAGGCCGTCTGGCTCACCGAAAAATTTGGCGAGGGCGTTTATCAGGATATCCCCGGTCTGTGCAAGGTGGCCAGCCGTGACACCATCCTCAACGAAAAAGGCGCATCCCTGACGCCCGGTGCCTATGTGGGCGTTGCACCCGTGGAGGATGACGGTGTGGATTTTGCCCAGCGGATGAAAGAAATCCACAAGGAGCTGCTGGAATTGCAGGCAGAGTCCAACCGCCTGATGGAAACCATCTCGAAGAATCTGGAGGAGATGGGGGTATGAAGTGGGAAAAAAAGAAATTATGTGAATGTACAGAATATATCACTGACGGTGACCATCAGCCAGCACCTAAAGCAGATAAAGGTGTTCATTTTATAAAAATAAAAGATATTGTAAACAATCAAGTTTCTTTTGATGCACAAGTGTATGTTCCACAAGAGTACTACGATAACCTGCCGATGGAACGCAAACCACAAAAGGAAGATGTTTTATATACGGTTGTTGGTTCATTTGGCATACCAAGCTATGTGCAAACAGATGAATTGTTTTGCTTTGAACGTAATATTGCGCTACTTCATCCGAACAAGGATATCGAACCGAGATTTTTGTATTACAGCTTGAAAAATCCAGCGTTTTATAAAGGAGTTGAGATCGTAGCAAATGGGTCAGCACAAAAACTTATTCCACTTAGTAAGTTAAAAGATTTGAAAATATCGGTTCCTGATAAAGAAGCTCAACGTCACATTGCAGATATTCTCTCCGCTTATGATGACCTAATTGAAAACAACCAGAGACAAATCAAATTGCTGGAAGAAGCAGCCCAGCGGCTTTATAAAGAATGGTTTGTGGATTTGAACTTCCCGGGGCATGAAAACACGAAAATTGAGGACGGCGTACCGGAGGGGTGGAGCAAAAGCACGGTAGGCAATATTTGCAAATTGAGAAAGGTTGTTATTACACCTGATAAAATAGAATCGAATACGCCTTATATCGGATTAGAACATATGCCGCGAAATGATATTTGCTTGTCAACGTGGGGGAAATCAGAAGAAATAAACAGTAATAAATTCATTTATCTGAAAAAAGATGTTCTGTTCGGAAAAATAAGGCCATATTTCCATAAAGTTGGATTTGCACTCAATGACGGTATTACGTCGACGGATACAATGGTTATGGTAGCAGACCAGAATCTATGGGGACTGTTACTTGTGACAGTTTCGAGTGACGCATTCGTTGATTTTTCGTATCAAAATTGCAAAGAAGGTGCAAAAATGCCTCGTGCAGATTGGAAACAAATGGAAAAATATGCTATAATGATAGCAGATCAAGCCACACAAAAGCTGTTCGAGCAAGAAATTTTGGTAATTACAAATAAAATTAGCGCTCTAGCATTCCAATGTAGGAGTTTAAGGGAAGCGCGTGATAGGATGTTACCGAAGCTGATGGGTAGAGAAGTGGAGGTGTAGGATGCAACAACTATATGTGGCTGAAATGAGTGATAATGGCATTGAAGTGTTACATGAAGTATCACAGGAAGAATTAGATGAGCTGAAGACATCATATCCAAATTTCAAGGCATTTCATAGAATGACAGAACTAAAGGATATTGTCATTGAGAATGGAATGGACTTTAAAGAGTGGATGCAAAAAGATAATATAGAAAAATGCTATTTCAACCATATACCGACAGAAAAGTTGGTTCAAACATCGAATAAACTAGCGTTTAATTTTGGAGCATCAGTAGGAACATTTCTTTACACAGAAGAAAAACTGTTGAAAAAATATAAACCGGGAATGGAAATCGAACTAGAAAAACTAGAAAGGTCTTTCTATGATGACAATATAGAGTATCGATTTTGGGCTCGATTTAGAAATTATGTAGTACATTATGCCCTCCCATATACTGGATTGGAAGCGGATGGGGCAAATGGTATACAGATTGTTTGCAAGAAAAAACATTTGTTAGAGTTTGAAAAGTGGAATCAAGTTAGAAATGACATCGAGAATATGGATGAAAATGTAAATCTCTCTATAATGGTAGAAAAAATGAATGTGTTGATAGATGCTCTTTATATACATTTTTATACTTATTTTGCGGAAGAAATTGGAAGTGCAACAATTAAATTTGGAGAATTTTGTAAAAAACATGGAACGCAAACTCCAGTGATTGTAAAAGCACAGGATTTGCGGAAGAAGGAAGGTATTTGCGTACAACCATTACCTCGGAAGGAATTAGTTCAAGCATTGGAAATACTAAAAGCAAACCCTAATATAAAAATGGACCTCGTGGAGATATGACGATGGATAAGGAGAATTTGGTTGCTTCCCTTGAAGACTCTCTTACAGAAAACTTGTTTGACACGGTGGCAGATTTAACAGAAGTCGGACTTGATGCAGTGATGGATGATGGGGTACTAAAAGAAATTCCGCTGTTGTCAACTGTTGCAGGCATTTATAAGATAGGCCATACTATTAAAGAACGCCATACAATTAAGCAGTTGGCTTTGTTTGTGACTGAACTGAACAAAGGCTGTGTAGATAAAAACAAGAGAAATAGAATTCTCGAGAAGTTAAACGGAAACCAACAGCAGAGCAAACAAGAAATAGAATATATTTTGGTTGTACTGGACGGTTATTTGGAATATGAGAAGCCGAGGATGCTTGCAAAACTATATATGGCATATTTGGAGCAACGGATTGGCTGGACAGAATTTTCGATGTATGCAGCGATACTAAGAACGCTTTTGCCACAGGACGTGAGAATTTTGCAAAGCCATGACTTTAATGCTGGGGCATTAATTTGTATGCAGATGGATAGTGCGAGCTGGTTGAGATTGTTATCAGCAGGATTTGTATATGAACAGGGCGTAATGCGTTTTAACGATGATATTTCTAAAAATCATGATTTAGATGTGCCTTACTCCATTACAAAATTCGGTCAGAAGTTTATTGATATTGTGGGATAAAATGAGGTGATCCTATGAGCCGCGAATACTCCGAAAATGTCCTTGTTCAGGACAGCGCAGGCAATCTTCTGCAAAATGTTCTGGGCTGGGAGGTCGTGCTGGCTTACAACTCCGAAAAGCTGGGGCTGGACGGGACGTTAGGCCGCACCAGCTATGGGGAAGTGTTGCTGACCCGGTATTTTCGGCAGGCACTTTTGCGGCTGAATCCATGGCTCACCCCGAACCAGCTGGACGAGGTGCAGAAGAAATTCACGGCGCACGTTTCCACCGCATCTCTGATGCAGGTTAATGAGGAAAAGTATTTTCTGCTGCGGGATGGCATCCCGGTGACGGTCAAGCGGCCGGATGGCCGCACCGAAATCCGAAGCGCGGCGGTGATCGACTTCAAAAACCCGGAAAACAATCATTTCCTCGCCGTAAAAGAAATGAAGATCCACTCGCAGCTGTACCGCCGCCGTACAGACATTGTGGGCTTTGTCAATGGCATTCCGCTGCTGTTTATCGAGCTGAAAAAGCCCACCGTGGATGTGCAGAACGCCTACATAGACAATTATCGGGATTACCTCGATACCATTCCGCAGTTGTTCTATTACAATGCCTTTCTTATGCTGTCCAATGGATTGGAAGCCAAGGTGGGTACGCTTGGCAGCAAGTACGAGTTTTTCCACGAGTGGAAGCGTCTGAAGGAAAGCGATGCAGGCAGCGTGGAACTGGAAACTATGCTGCGGGGCATCTGCGAGAAAAAGACCTTCCTCGATCTGCTGGAAAACTTCATCCTTTACGACCATTCCGGTGGGCGCACCACCAAGATTCTGGCCCGCAACCACCAGTATCTCGGCGTCAACGAGGCCGTCAGTGCTTACGAGAACCGCAAGTTAAAAGACGGCAGGCTGGGTGTGTTCTGGCACACGCAGGGGTCTGGCAAGAGTTACTCGATGGTCTTTCTGGCGCAGAAGATCCGGCGCAAGTTTGCAGGCTCGCCCACCATTGTGGTGCTGACCGACCGTGACGAGCTGAACCGGCAGATCAGCGATACCTTTGAAAACTGCGGTCTGCTGGGCAAGACAAAGGCTTCACAGTTCATTGCATCCAGCGGTACAGACCTTGTAAAAAAGCTGCAGGGCAACCCCAGCTTTGTATTTACCCTGATTCAGAAGTTCAATCTGCCCAAGGAGCCGCCTATCTACCCGGATCACGACATTCTGATTTTGTCAGACGAAGCCCATCGTAGCCAGTACGGCATTTTTGCAGACAACATGATGCACCTGCTGCCCATGGCGTCCCGCATCGGCTTTACCGGTACACCGCTTCTGGCGGATGATCATATCACGGAACGCACCTTTGGCGGATACCTGTCGGTGTATGATTTCAAGCGGGCAGTGGAGGACGGCGCAACGGTGCCGCTGTATTATGAAAACCGTGCGGATAAGATCGCCCAGTTGGACAAGCCGGAGATCACCGGGCGGATCCTGGATGCCATTGAAGCAGCCGACCTTGATCCTTCGCAGGAGGAAAAGCTGGAACGAGAATTTGCCAAGGAGATCCATATTCTCACCGCAGATGAACGGCTGCGCTCCATTGCAAAGGATTTTGTGGAGCATTACTCTGACCTTTGGACCAGCGGCAAGGCGATGTTCGTCTGTCTGAATAAGGTTACCTGTGTGCGGATGTACAACTATGTGCAGGAATGCTGGCAGGCAAAGATCAGGGAGCTGGAAGCCCGGCAGGGCACAGCGACCCAGCAGGAAGCACAGGAGCTTGCCCGCAAACTGGCATGGATGAAAGAAACCGAAATGGCAGTGGTGATCAGTCAGGAGCAGAACGAGGTGCAGACCTTCAAAAAGTGGGGGCTGGATATTCTGCCGCACCGTGCCAAAATGGAAAAGCGGGAGCTGGATAAAGAATTCAAGGACAGCAAGAATCCGTTCCGGGTGGTGTTCGTCTGTGCCATGTGGCTGACGGGCTTTGATGTAAAGTGTCTGTCCTGTCTGTATCTGGACAAGCCGTTGAAAGCCCATACCCTGATGCAGACTATTGCTCGTGCAAACCGTGTTTCGGAGGGCAAGAGCAACGGCCTGATCGTGGACTATATTGGTATCGTAAAGGCGCTGCGCAAGGCTCTGGCAGATTATACGGTCAGCAAGAACAGCCCGGCGGGTGTTGATCCAACGGTGGATAAAACGGAGCTGATCCAGCGTATTTGCACGGTCATCGGAAAAGCGGACGGCTTTCTGGCAGAACACGGGTTCCGGCTGCAGGAATTGGTGGACGCACAGGACTTTGAAAAGATGAGCCTTGTACAGGATGCAGTCAACGCGATGTGCGAGACGTTGGAAACCAAGAAAACCTTCCAGACCTATGCGTCTGAACTGGCGCGGCTGTTCCGCTACGCAGACCGTGACGATGTGGACGATGCCGTGCGCGCCCGGAAAAACGCAATTCTCGCCATCTACGAGGGCTTGCAGCAGAAGCGAAAACACGCGGACAATACCGACCTGATGGTGCAGATCAACGGCATCGTCAACGAGTACATCCATGTGGAAAAGCCGGATCAGGAGGCTGTACCTTCCCGGCAGTTTGACATCAGCAAAATTGATTTTGACTTGTTGAGCCGGGAGTTCGCCCACACCCGGCGGAAGAATCTCTTGCTGCGCGATCTGGATGAACTGGTGAATCAGCAATTGGCGAAAATGTTGTTTGCAAACCCGCAGCGCATTGATTATTATGACCGCTATCAGGAGATCATCGATGCCTACAATGCGGAGCAGAACCGTGCGACCATCGAGAAAACCTTCATGGATCTGATGGAGCTTGCAAGTTCACTGGACACGGAGCAGCAGCGCTATGTGCGTGAGGGCTTTTCCAGCGATGAGGAACTTTCAGTGTACGATTTGCTGTTTTCGGAGAACCTCACGAAGCAGGAAATTGAAACGATCAAGAAGGTGTCTGTGGACTTGTTGACAAAAATCAAACAGCAGATTGCCAAACTCGACCATTGGACGGACAAGCAGGAAACTAAGGCGATTGTGGATAACCTGATCCGTAAGACCCTTTGGCAAGAACTTCCCAATAGCTATGATGTAAGCGATATCCAGACCTACCAGAAGAAAATCTACGAGTATGTATATATGCGCTACCCGGAAGTAGCATAACGCAAAAATCACCCCAGAGAGAACGCACAAGAGGCTATTCTCTCTGGGGTGATTGCGTATCAAATCATCTGAAAATGCCGCAATGCCTCCACAATCGCATCCTCTTTTTCCTTCGGACACTTAGGAGGAGAAAGTTTGAAAAAACAGACGGGCGGGTGTGAAAGCGGGTAAATCGACATGGAAAAGATCAAAGCGGATGCTTCCCGAAAAACTGCTGGGCAATTCCATCCAGCTGTGCGGTGATTTGCCGAAAATCCTGATTGAGATCCAAGGTGCGTGCACCGATCTGATTGCCGCCTAAGTTGAAGAGACAATTCGGCGTGATGGCTTCCTGCGTTTTGGCGTAGACTAGCAGCCCGGAAACATTTCCAGTATGGGCAGCATCCTGATTTTTAACGTAGGTGTAGATCTGGTAGAGGTTGGCAGAATGCAGGGTCTCTTTATTAAACTGCTGCTGCAATGTCTGGCTGTAATACTTGGCATCCAGAATGAGAACTTTTTCGCGAAAACGCAGAAAAATATCGGTTTGCATGGCAGGGAGAAACCGCAGCATGGCAGCATCGTGCTCTCCCACAAGATCCCATTTGACCTGCGCAGCCTTGACCTCAGTAAGGTAGGGATGATTTTGTCGGTAATACTCCAGAATAAAGCGTTCGTACAGCTTTGCCATGCGTTCATCCGAAAATGCTGTCATTTTATAGCTGCCGTTTTCGGTGGTCTGCAGCATATCGTGCAGCACGAAATAGCAGAGATTCAACAGCATCTCGTAATTCTGGTTGCTCCGCTGATAATGTAACTGCTTCCATGGGATTTGAGAGGGAAGCAGTGCAGAAACCGTGTCCAGAAACAGAAGCGCTTTCTTCAATTCCACTTTGCGCTCAGTAGAAACATTCTTATCCCGAAGCAGCACATGCAGGGTGGTTTTCAGAATCTGGTTATACAGGTTATCCTCGGAAAGCTCGTCAAAGGTACAGGCGACCTGTGGCTTGTGCTGGATACGGGTCTTAATGGTCTGCGGAAGATCCAGCTTTCCACGCAAAACTGACCGGGTCTCGCTTCGGGAAACATATTCTCGATAGAGCCCCTGCTTCAGCTGCCGGGAAACACCCTTTGCAAGGATGGCAGCAAACAAATCGTCGATACGCTCAAACTTTTCCGAGGCGATGCACTGATAATCCTGCTGCTGCAGCACCTGATAGGCGTAGGAGAGCATGTAGTAGATGTTCTGGATAAAGATCCCTTTGTCAGTCGTCATTGAAAACACCACGCAGATTCTTTTCCCAACGGTGCAGTTTGTCGGGCGCGTCGAACCAGTATTCTGCCAGCGTAGGCAGAAGGTCAAACTCCACCACAGAGCGCATCCAGTCAGTGGTGCAGGCAGCAGGGTCGGCCAGACAAAAGTAACTGTGACCAACACGAAATCCGGGACCGAGGGAGGCATCTGTGGTAATTTCCCGGTTCAATGCCTTGATCTGTTCCACCAGAGCATTGAAGGTTTCATTGTCAAGCGCAGATTGATATTTCTGGAATCCATCGGAGGTGAACGCCGGTTCGATCTCGAAGAAACTGAAGCGTCTGCGCAGTGCATAGTCGATCATGGCCAGGCTGCGGTCGGCAGTATTCATCATACCGATAATGTACAAATTTTCCGGGACATAGAAGGGCATCCCGTTATAGGCCAGTGTGATCTTTTCGCCCCGATGGTCGCTTTCAATCAGCATCATCAGCTCGCCGAAGATCTTGCTCAGGTTGCCCCGGTTGATCTCATCGATCAGGAAAAAGTATTCTCGGTCGGGGTCGTTGGAAGCCTTCTGGCAGAAGCGGTAAAATACACCCTCTGTCAGCTTGAAGCCGGAGCCGTCCGGCCGGTAGCCCAGCATGATATCCTCGTAGGAGTAATTCTGGTGGAACTGAACAAACTCAACCCGGGAGGAATCAGCTTGACCCATTATAGAGTACGCCAGCCGTTTGGCAGCATAGGTCTTTCCAACGCCGGGTGCACCTTGCAGAATGATATTTTTCTTGTGGCGTAGCAAAGAAACCAACACTTCATAGCGTTGCTCACTCAGAAAAACATCGTGCAGAAAATCAACTCTGGTGTAGCTGTCGGCAGATGCCTGCCGGACGGGAGCAGGGTTTTCATCCCGGATCAGATCCAGAATAAAGTTGTACTCACCCTCCGAGAGCTTGAACAGGCTTCCGTTCGGCTGTACGAAGAACTCCATTTTCTCCAGCTCAGGGAAAGCCTTCAGTACAGCATAGTCAATGGGGGAAGTCAGGCTCTCGGTCTTTTCAAAATAAATCTCTTTGCCGTTGCTTTCCTGTGTGATCTTGGCCAGAGCTACCACTCGCTTTACCGGATTGGCCTCATAGCCGATCACTAGATCCCCGGCTTTTGCATCGAGGAAATTCTGGAAAATCCTGCGCTTGTTCCCGTTGTCATTGTACAGCGTATAGGTCTGCTCTTCGCCGACCCGCAGACTGGAATAACTCCAGATCTTAGGATTGGCAGTCAGCCACCAGTAGTGGCGTGAAGGTGCTTCACAGGCGGCAGCGGCAGCCGGTACTTTCGAGAGGTCGGCTTTTTTCAGAGCCTGTAAAAGCTCATCTCGCAAGCGCCAGATGTAAGTGCCATCCGCCTTTGTGCTGGCATTTTTGCCCACATATAAAATGGGCCACCAACGCATATTTTTGCTGTCGCGGGGCATGCAGCGGCAGCTAGTCTTTTCTGCCACCCGCTGTGCAAGATGGTAGGAGTTGGAGATGTAGAAGTTGCTGGTTTCACCGTATTTAATGGCAAGCTGTTTGCAGGTGGCCTGCCCGCCGTAATCCAGCATACATTTCATCACCCGCAAAGCCTCCGAGGTAAAAACCGAGGTGTCTTGCAGCAAAGCACTCCACTGTGCGGTTGTAATGCCCGGGTCATACTCACTTTCAGCAGGAAACCATCCGGCCTGCATCTGTGATGTCTTTTGTTCGGCAAGGTAGAAACGGCTCAGATAAAAGCCCAGATCAATGGCAGCGATATTCCAGTGTGTGTCTGGCCAGTATTTTCCGGCAGGGGCTGCTTCAATGGCACTGCGGATCATCTGGGTGATGGCAGCATTTTGGCTCAGTGCCGCCCGCAGCTCATCATAAAGGCGGTAGCTGTTTAGCAGCGATTCTACGGAACCATCCCGCTTGGGCGGAGCATCGAAGTTCAGCGCATCCGAGATGTCACGGGCAACGGAATAGCGGTAGATATAATATTGATCCGGATACCGGAGCCACAGATAGACGCTGATGGCACTGGTGTTCTGGTAGTGGTTATTCCAACTGCCGTCGTTGTATTTTGTGCGTATTTCTTCGGTGGCAGCCTGAAATGCAATAATGCGCTGGGAAAGTTCGGTGGATTCATCAAACAAGCTGCGGAACATTGCGCGTGTTGCTTCACAGTCCGCTGCTGCGAAATTCAGGATCATCGCACGGGGATAGGCATAGCCGGTATCCAGAAGCGAAAAGACCTTTGCAGTGGCTTCCTTGAACATTTCACCAAAATCTGCCGCGTCAATATTCCAATGGTCGTGGAAATGCTGCGCGGCTTCCCATTTGAAATCTTCAACATGAGGCCAATGCTTCGGGAAATAGGTCTGGTATCCGCCCAAAACAGGCTCCAGTTTTGCAAGATCGATCATGACGGCTCCCTCCGAAAACAAAAAGTCTTTAAGATATTGTACCACGATAAAAATAGAAACACCATATTCCAACAAAAGAAAATGCCCGCCTGAAAATCAGACGGGCATACAGTAAATCAAATCATTTGAAAATGCTTCAATGCTTCCACAATCGCATCCTCTTTCTCCTTCGGACACTGAGGTTGCTTTGCATTCTCGTTTTTCGCTTTATGGTAATTCTCCCGCTCGATGATGCCGTACTTCTGCTTCACCTGTGCGATATAGAGATTGGAAACCCTCAACTGGTGGTGTTCCCATACATACTCCCGAATCTCGTTGTAAGTCGCCTTGCTTTCCGCAGCAGTCACATCCAGTTCATCCATACTGACGTCCACTTCGATGTGCCGCTCGACATTGAGTTTGGACAAAAGGATGACCGCTTCGACGTGTGTCGTCGCTAGAATCGGAACACATGGATTCAGCCTCGTTAGAAGCATGGGAA
>ERZ773229.1696-NODE-1696-length-14465-cov-2.508328_pt1 | contig 14465 bp, 17 predicted proteins | sample MGYA00580992_ERZ773229 | MGnify/ENA primary metagenome ERZ773229 (study PRJEB29015, sample SAMEA2737795) | human gut metagenome | biome: human gut; feature: human-associated habitat; material: faeces | place: China | collected 2012 ... | reverse complement strand
CAGTAAAAGGCCTCTGGAAGAAGCCTACAGTTCTCAACAACGTTGAAACCTATGCAAACGTGCCTCAGATTATACTCAAAGGCGCAGACTGGTTTGCAGGTATCGGTACAGAGGGCTCCAAGGGTACCAAGGTATTCGCGCTAGGCGGCAAAATCAACAACATAGGACTTGTTGAGGTCCCTATGGGAACAACACTTCGCAACATCATATTTGATATCGGAGGCGGAATTCCAAACGGCAAGTCTTTCAAGGCTGCGCAGACAGGAGGCCCGTCGGGCGGCTGCCTTCCTGCAGAGCATCTTGATACACCTATTGACTATGATACACTTACCAAGCTGGGCTCAATGATGGGTTCGGGCGGACTTATCGTAATGGACGAGGACACCTGTATGGTTGACCTTGCAAAGTTCTTCCTTGAATTCACAGTTGACGAGTCCTGCGGCAAATGCAACCCTTGCAGAATAGGTACCAAGAGAATGCTTGAAATTCTCACAAGGATTACAGAGGGTAAGGGAACTCCTGAAGATATAGACAAGCTTGAAATTCTGGCAAGAAACATCAAGGCCGCTTCACTCTGCGGACTTGGACAGAGCGCGCCAAACCCTGTACTTTCAACTCTCAGATATTTCCGAGATGAGTATATGGCTCACGTTATTGATAAGAAATGTCCTGCGGGAGTCTGCAAGTCAATGCTCAAATTCAAAATCGATACTGAAGTCTGCAAAAAGTGCGGTATCTGTAAGAAGAACTGCCCTGTATCTGCAATTTCAGGCGATAAGGAGCATCCGTTCGTTATCGATCAGGACAAGTGCGTCAAGTGCGGCGTATGTATAGAAAAATGTCCGTTCAAGTCAATTCTGAAGAATGCGTAGGAAAGGAGAGAAATAATGAAAAAAGTACACGTAACCATAGATGGTATAGATGTTTTCGTTCCTGAAGATTATACAATTCTGGAAGCTGCCAAAGAAGCAGGTATTTCAATCCCTACCCTCTGCTTCCTCAAAGATGTCAGCGAACTGGGCTGCTGCCGTATGTGCATCGTTGAAATCGAGGGCACAAGAGCGCTTCAGGCTGCCTGCGTGCACCCTATCAAAGACGGAATGGTGGTAAGAACTCACACTCCTAAGATAATGGAGGCCAGAAGAGTTACCCTGGAACTGATACTTTCAAATCACAAGGCATCATGTCAGACCTGTACCAGATCTCACATAGACTGCGAGCTTCAGGCTCTTGCCAACAAGCTCAATGTTCACGAGGTAAGGTTTGAGGGAGATGACAACAAAAAGCTTCCTCTTGACATAGGCGCTTCAATCGTAAGAGACCCTAACAAGTGCGTACTGTGCAGAAGATGCGTAAGCGTATGCAAGAACATACAGACAGTAGGCGCAATAGATACTATAAACAGAGGCTTTGATACTGTAATCGCCTCACCTTTCGGAATGCCTCTTTCGGAAACTCCTTGCGTTAAATGCGGACAATGCATCAACGTATGTCCTGTAGGCGCGCTCAAGGAAAAAACAGACACTGACAAGGTATGGGAAGCTCTTTATGACGACAGCAAGCATGTTGTTGTTCAGACTGCACCGGCAGTAAGAGCAGCACTTGGCGAGGACTTCCTCATGCCTATAGGAACACCTGTTACAGGCAAAATGGTAACAGCTCTCAAGATACTGGGCTTTGACGCTGTATTTGATACAGACACAGCAGCCGACCTTACAATTATGGAGGAGGGCAACGAGCTCATAGACAGAATAAGAGGCGGCGGCAAATTACCGCTTATCACCTCCTGCTCACCGGGCTGGATTAAATTCTGCGAGCACAACTACCCTGATATGCTGGACAACCTTTCAACCTGCAAATCACCTCATCAGATGTTCGGAGCAATACTCAAGAGCTACTATGCCGAGAAAAAAGGCATCGACCCTAAGGATATAGTTGTTGTATCCGTAATGCCTTGCACAGCCAAGAAATTCGAGGCAGCAAGACCTGAAATGGAAGTCAACGGTATTCGCGATGTGGATATTGTAATTACAACAAGAGAATTAAGCCAGATGATTTACGATATGGGACTTGATTTCACAATTCTTCACGACAGCGAATTTGACAATCCGTTCGGCGAAGCTACAGGAGCAGGACACATCTTCGGTGTTACAGGCGGAGTTATGGAAGCAGCACTCAGAACCGTTGTTGATATTTTAAACGGCACATCTACAGACAGCTTTGAATATTCAACTGTAAGAGGTCTTGAGGGTATCAGAATTGCCAAAGTAAAGGCCGGCAATTTAGAGCTCAGAGCTGCTGTTGCACACGGTCTTGGCAACGCCAGAAAGCTTATGGATGCAATCAGAGCAGGTGAGAAATTCGACTTTGTTGAAATTATGGCCTGCCCCGGTGGCTGCGTAAACGGCGGCGGACAGCCTCTGCAGCTTTCAGAAGTAAGAAGCTGGATTGACATCAGAGCAGAGAGAGCAAAGGCTCTGTACTCAGAGGATAACAAATCGTTTATACGCAAATCCCACAACAATCCTGCCATCAAGAAGCTTTACAAGGAGTACCTCGGTATGGCGGGCGGAAGCAAGGCGCATCAGCTGCTTCACACTCACTATCACCCAAGGAAAAATTACGGAGATTGATAATCTGCTGAAAAAGAACACTTCGGTGTTCTTTTTCTTTGCATATATGTTCTTTTGAAGTTATAATGTATATATGATACAGTCTGAAAGGAGGATTTATGGGACTTAAATTAGAAGCATACAAAGCCACAGAGCTTTTCTTTGAAAACAAGCTGGAAGGACCTAATCAGCAGATACAGGTCAAGCAGCGTTTCAATACAAGAGTAAACTATTTTGAAGAGGATAAATGCGCCTGCATATATGAGGTTACTGTTACAGATGCAGAGGAGAAGCTGCCGTTTAAGATAGTTGTTGAGATAGTAGGCATATTCAGCCACAGCGAAATGTCTAAGACGGATATTCATATCGAGGCAACACGCCAGCTCTACCCTTACCTCAAATCAACGGTAAGCCTTGTTACAACCCTTGCGGGAGCGCCTCCGTTTATGCTGCAGCAGCACGTGGTTGCCGCAGAGGATATAACCTCGGAAACAGAAACACTTAAATCATAAGCACCAAAAAGCTGCCGTCAGGGTATCCCCTTTCGGCAGCTTTCTTATCTATAACGCGCTTCTTACTATCTCCTCTGTTCTCTCCGCAAGGTCAGAGGCTTCTTTTCTGTCCATACCCGCTGTTTCTATCGGCGGGTGAATTATGTACCTTACCTTTGCGGGACTGATTACTCCCGTCTCCTCATATATCTTATAGGTGCCGTCAATGGTTATAGGGATTACAGGCACTCCCGGCTTTGTGGCAAGCCTCAGACTGCCTCTCTTGAAATGCGCCATTTCGTGCCCCTTGCTTCTGGTTCCCTCAGGGAAAATCAGGATTGAAAAGCCTTTTTTAATAAGGTCTATCGCTTCCATAATAGCCTTGAGAGACTCTCTGGCATCATCTCTGTTCATCATAACGCTTCGTATATCCTTGATGCACTGTCCGTACAGAGGAATATCCGCAAGGTTCTGCTTGGCAATAAACCCAAACTGCACAGTATCGAGCACAGCGCAGTGAACTATAATGTCTGCGTAGCTCTGATGATTTGACACATACACCACAGGACCCGACTTTGGAAGATACTCTCTCCCCTCCACCTCAATCTCAACGCCCAGTTTGCTACACAGGAGCTTGCCCCACGTGCTGGTTGACTCAAGTATGTATTTACGCTCTGTTTCAAAATCCCCTCTGGCTCTCGCCTCATATATGAGCTTCCTTGGTTTTTTGAAAATCTTAAGTGCGTTCAATATCTTAGCACCCTGCGGTATGTTTGCAAATATCTTCATATGGCTCTCCTTTTTGGCTGGTATTTAACAAAACTATTGTATCATATGTGTATAATATTATACAATATAATTAATATTGAGAAAAGGCGGATATGATTATGGACTGGAACAGACTATGGCACGAAGAAAAAAACACCACAAAGGAAAGACACAGCTCTGACTACTGGGACAGCTTTGCGCCAAAATACCGCAAGCACCCCGGCAAAAGCACCTATGAAGCTGATTTTCTAGCCCTTGCAGATATAAGGCCCGGCGAAACCGTATTCGATATGGGCTGCGCTTCGGGCACACTGGCGCTTCCTCTTGCGGAGGCAGGTCACAGGGTATTTGCGGCGGATTTTTCAAAAGGCATGCTGGAGCTTTTAAATCAGCAGATTGCAGAGAGACACCTGTCAGATTATATAACTACAATGCAGCTTGACTGGAACGAGGACTGGAGCCGCTATGATATACCTGTCTGCGATGTAGCCATAGCCTCAAGGTCAATGATTGTTTCGAACCTTGAAGCTGCTTTAGACAAGCTCCAGTCAAAGGCAAGGCGCAAAGTCTGCATAGTGGAGCCTACAACAGAGTCTCCGCATTTCAATGTCAATATTGCAGAATATATAGGCTACAGCAGATTTCCAAAGCCTGACTATATGTATCTTATCAATATCCTGTTTGAGCGCGGCATAATGCCGGAGCTCAGATATATTTACTCAAGCAGGACAGACTATTTCGAAAGCCTCGAAGAAGCGGCTTCAAAGCTGATAAAGTTCTTCCCCGATACTCTTACAGCAGCAGAGGATATGCTGCTTCGGGAATACCTCAAAGCCCACCTCGTAAAGACGGAGTCGGGACAGTACACCTATGATGAAAGCTGGCCTGTGCGCTGGGCATATATCGCATGGGAAAAATAGCGCCCGCAGAAAAACTCCCTGGCATCCCAAGGAGTTTTCTGACTTATTATATATTTTATTTAAGAAGGAATGCGATATATCTAATACCCCTATCGCACTTATAATATAACATACTTATGTGATGATTTTATGTAAACTCTGAAATGATTATATAATGATAATATATGCAAAATGAGAAATCGCACGCATAGCCCTTGTTGTACTAATTTGCTGCTTTCTTTGCTGTTTTTGCTTAATGTCATCTAAATTTTCTATACAATTGAGCCTTATACAGCAAGCAAGTCCTCTTGAAATATGTTAATATATTATTAGAGAGGAGTGAAATCGTGGAAACCAATTTAAAATTGGAAAAAAGAATTCTAAACATATCTTTTGCAGGAAGTTTAATCTTCCTTATATCTGAAATCGTTGCCGCTTACATAACCGGCTCACACGCTATTCTGGCGGACTGTGTATTTGATATTGCCGATCTGATTATGATAGGACCTTTTATGGTTCTTGTCCCTTTACTTTACAAACCCGTAACCGAAAAACGTCCGTATGGGTTTTCTCAGATTGAATCACTGTTTGTTATAATCAAATATATGCTGCTGCTTGTCATAGACATAATTATGATTGTCGAAAACGTGCAGGTTATTATGGAGGGCGGTAACCACGTAAATGCAACTTTTATTGCAGTTTTTGAACTGGCAATATCCCTTGGCTGCATTATAATGTATTTAACACTTAGAAGCATCAACAAAAAATACTCGTCGCCGTCAATCAAAGCGGAACTTTACATATGGAAGCTTGACTCATATTCAACTTTTGGCGTGGGCATAGCGTTCCTTATCAGTCTGCTTATCAAACTGACACCGTTTGCCTCTGTGGCACCGTATGCAGACCCTGTCATTGCAATAGCTCTTGCAATAATTCTGATTAAAGAGCCTCTTGAAATGATTATAGAGTCTTTAAAGGGACTGGTTCTGTTTGCACCTGAAAAGAAAATCAGAGATGAGATCAGTAAAGATGCAACTCAGGTGCTTTCAAAATACGGATACTATATCAATTTCTTTGACGTAATCAAAACCGGACGTAAATACTGGGTTGATATATATATTGTAATGGATACGGACACCATCAAAGTGTCTGACCTCAAAAAAGCCAATGCTGAAATCACAGAAATATTAAGCGAGAAATATGACAGCATATTTATAGAGCTTATTCCTGATGTCGAAAAGGTCCGCAAGGAAAACGCAGAAAAAATGCAGGCAAGACGACAGGACAAGATAGATTTCGTAGAAGAAAAAGAGCGTAAGGCTATGGAAAAGAAAAAAGCCAAAAAACAGATTTAGACGCAAAGCGAGGGTCGTATGACCCTCGTTTATTTGTATTCTGAACTAGTTGTTCATATATTCACTGATTTTCCTGCGTATCCGCTGCATTGCATTGTCAACCGCTTTGTAGCTTTTGCCCAGCGACTGTGCAATCTCGGAATATTTCTTGCCCGCAAGGTATTCTTTGAGCACCCTGCGCTCCATACTGCTGAAAAGAGTGCTGTTCTCATCTGTAAGCAATAACGACAATGTGTTCTCCATAAAAACAGCCTCCGGGTTGCTTGCCATATCGCCTCCGAGGGACTCCTCAAGGGTCCCGCCGCCCGTTTCATCAACCGGCGTACTGAGTGACACCGAGTCGTTGAGAGGCTGATGTTTGCGCCTTGACGCTGTTTTGACAGCGGTAAGTATCTGACGGTTTATGCAAAGCTCCGCAAAGGTCTTAAAGGTCGCCTCTCTGTTCCCGGAATAATCGTGTATTGCCTTGAACAGTCCTATCATCCCCTCCTGTATAACGTCTTCGCTGTCTGCTCCGACGATGAAATACAGGTGAGCCTTGCCTCTTATCATCTCAACATATCTTCTTATCAGAATATCCTCTGCTTCTCTGTCGCCTGCCTGTGCAAGCCCCGCAAGGACTTCATCTGTCATAAGTCTATAGTTTTTTGACATCTCTTTGTTTTCTTACCTCATACATTATAACTGCTGCCGCATTGGAAGCGTTAAGCGAATTAATCCTGCCCACCATAGGCATGGAAACAACGAAGTCGCATTTTTCTTTGACAAGCCTGCTTATACCGTTTCCCTCGCTCCCTATAACTACCGCAATGCTGCCTGTAAGGTCCTGTCTGTAGTATTCTGTGCCGCCCATATCGCAGGCCGCAATCCAGAGGCCCTTTTCTTTGAGCTTGTCTATGGTCTGCGCGATGTTTGCCACCTTGACGCAAGGGATATATTCGAGAGCTCCCGCAGCGGCCTTTGCCACTGTTTCTGTCAGCCCAACGGCTCTTCTCTTTGGAATTATCACGCCGTGGGCTCCAGCACATTCTGCGGTACGCATTACGGCTCCCAGATTATGAGGATCCTCAAGGTTGTCAAGTATAATTATAAACGGGGGTTCTCCGGATTTTTCGGCCTTTGCGAATATATCCTCCATCTCACTGTATTTGTGAGCCGCCACAAAGGCTATAACGCCCTGATGATTTTTGCCTCCCGCTGTTTTTTCAAAATAAGCCCTGTTGTTATAGTGTATGACAATTCCTCTGTCGCGGGCCATACCCGCTATCTTGGACACGGAGCCCTCTGCTCCGTCTGCTATAACTATCTTTTCGATTTCTCTGCCGCTTTTGAGCGCCTCTATAACAGGGTTTCTTCCGATTATAATATCGGTTCTCTCTTCTGTTTTAAATTCTCTTTCTTTGAAATCTCTTTCTCTGTTTCTATTTCTGTTTTTTCTCTCTGCCATTTGTTATTTCTTTCTTCTGTATTCCAGAAACTGATACTCGTGTCCCTTTTCACAGAACACTTCACTTTGCCATACTATCTCCATATCCTCGCCCGGCTCCGGAAAGTAGGCGTCTGCTTCAAACTCCTCATTTATACGCGTTATATACAGAGTGTCGCAGTAAGGCTCAAACTCTCTGTAAATCTCCTCGCCTCCGCATATAAAGGTATCCTTGTCTTTGCATGCCTCGATAACCTCTTCAACACTTCTGCACACCGTAAAGCCCTCGCCCGCCTCAAGGCTCCTGCTGAGAACTATGGTCTGCCTGCCGGGAAGAGGTCTTCCTCCGGGAAGTGACTCAAGGGTCTTGCGCCCCATGACCACTGTTTTGCCTATGGTTTTCTCTTTGAAATATTTAAGGTCACCGGGTATGTGGCAAAGAAGACTTCCTTTGTTTCCTATAGCCCAGTTTCTGTCTGCTGCTGCTATCGCTTTCATTGTTTCTCCTGTCTGCAAACTGATGCCGGTATGATTTCAGGCTCTCCGTAAGGTATATTCTTTTTGAAATACTCCTGCATATACGAGCCGTCAATCACGTATATCTTCGCATCTCGCAGTCCTTTCTCTGTTTCAAGAATTCCCGCGCCCGCCTCTGTGACTGACTCAGGGAAGTGTATCTCATCAATATAGCTGTCGGAAAAGGCTCTTGCGCCTATGGTTTCAACACCTTCCTCAATATATATTATATCAGCATTGGTAAATGCAAATGCTCCCTCGTCTATCTTTTTGACGCTGCCGGGTACTATAACCTGTTTAAGCTCTGCGCCGTATCCGAAGTCGCCCGAAAAGGCATTAGCGTATATCTCTGTCACACCTGCGGGAACTGTAACTTCCTCGGCGGTGCCTCTGTAGGCATAGAGAACACCGTCTTTGATGCACCAGCCGTCCTTGTCCTTAATGCTGCCTGTAAATTCCTCAGAGCTGTAGTAATAAGGGTCGGCCAGCTTGGCTTCCTCCATGTCACGATAAAGCTCTATATCCTCACCGCCCTCGCCCGAAAGCTTCAGGGTTGTTTCATCAAGTACGGCTTCATACTCCATATCCTGTAACAAAAGCGTGCCGTTAAGTCCGTCATACTTGTACTCGTAATACTCAACATTCTCCGCATCTCTGCTGTCAAATGCCGTCCACGTGTTGTCCCCATAGAATATATATGTGGTGACGCTGTCTGAAACAGCCTCATACCATGTGCCGTATATGCCCTCATTGTCAGGCGCCTTTCGGACCTGTGAACAGCCCGCAAAAAGCATCGCCGCAATGAGTATTAATATTGTAATCAGTCGTTTCTTCATATTGCTATCGGTATGTTTTTAATCTGTTCATTTTTCTGATAATCCGTAACCCTGATATCGTTTACTGTGAAATCGTAAAAGTCTTTGATTTCAGGATTGAGCTCAAACTTAGGCGCAGGAAACTGCGGTCTTGCAATGAGCTCTCTGATTATCGGTATGTGCCTGTCATATATATGAGCATCTGCGATTACGTGAACCAGCTCTCCCGGCTCAAGCCCGCAAACCTGCGCAAACATCATCAGCAGCACCGAATACTGCACTACATTCCAGTTGTTGGCCGCAAGTATATCCTGCGACCTCTGGTTTAATATTGCATTGAGTCTGTTACCTGTGACATTGAAAGTCATAGAGTATGCGCATGGTTCAAGTCCCATTTCCATAAGGTCGTCAAACTTATATATATTGGTCATTATCCTTCTTGAATACGGCGTGTTTTTGAGCTGCCATATGACATTGTCAACCTGATCCATTCTGCCCTGATGAAAGTCATACTTAACACCCAGCTGGTATCCGTAGGCCTTGCCTATGGAGCCGTCCTCGTCTGCCCATTCGTCCCAGATATGACTGTTTAAATCCTTTATATTATTTGATTTCTTCTGCCATATCCATAAAATTTCGTCTACAGCCGATTTAATTGCCGTAGGTCTTAAAGTAAGCGCAGGAAATTCCTCCTGCAGGTTATATCTGTTTACAACTCCGAATTTTTTAATCGTATGCGCAGGGGTTCCGTCCTCCCATACGGCTCTTACTGCCTGTCCCTCCGAGGAAAAGCCGTTATCGAGTATATCCTTGCACATATTCACAAAAAGCACGTCAGCTTTGCTCATAATATCCTCCTACAGAATTACGTATCTGATAATAATGCCTATGAGTCCGAGTATACCGATTACTATCATAACTTTTTCGGAGGTTTTAAGGGGAGCTTTCCAAAAAGAGCTTCCTCCTGCCTCCTCAACTCTTTTTTTGTTTTCGTCGGTATATGCACTGTTGGTTCTTGCATAGTCTTTAATTGCATCTTCAAAGCGGTGGCTCTGAAGCTTTTTCTTTTTAACTTTTTTGCCTGACATCAGATTTCCTCACTGTCAATAATCTCTATAATCTGTGCTACAAGCTGCTTCTCTCTTTCGATATTGCCGTCGAGGTGAGTCTTGCCTATAAGAGCCTCGCAGGCTGTAGCCCATTTGTATTCCATAGGACTTGCACTTCTGGCCTTTGATGAATATTTGTGGTTTCTTGCTCTTTTGACGAGTTTCTGCTCCTCTTCATCAAGGCTGTCAAACATTTTTCTGATTGCCTTTGCCTGTCCTGCCGCGCTTACATATCTGACAGCCTCTCTGTGAAGTCTGTCTGCGTGCACCGCTCCGTTTTTCATTACATATTCGCGGATATATACTTCATATACGGCATCTCCGATATATGCAAGCGCTGTGGTATTTATATTTTTTGTATCCATTCTATTCCTTTATGATTTCTACTCCCTGCGGTGTATCCTTGAGAGTTATTCCTCTCTCCTTGAGCATATCTCTGATTTCGTCCGCTCTTGCAAAGTTCTTTGCTTTTTTTGCTACGGTACGTTCTTCCACAAGGGCAAGGATTTCAGGGTCAACGCCCTCAAGCTTCTTTGTAGCTTCCTCCTCGGCTTTCTTTTTTACCTCTGCCGCTGCTTTGAGCAGGTCAAGTGAAAGCACCTGGTCGAACTCGTCAAGAAGTAAAAGTTTAGTTTTGTCGTTTGTCTTGTATTTGAGCACATCATAAAGGGCTGTAATAGCCAGTGATGTGTTAAGGTCATTGCACATTGCCTTGTTGAACTTCTCTCTGAGAGCCTCAAGCGCCGCCTCGTCTGTCTGCTGGCTGTCATCAGCCTTGAGAGCCGCTATTTTGGCAATAAGCTTGTTGTATGCCACTGTAGCATTGTCAAGCGCCTCAAATGAGAATGTCAATGTCTTTCTGTAGTGTGACTGCAGGCAGAAAAATCTGTATACCACAGGGTTGTAGCCCTTGTCCTCAAGCAGTGAAACTGTAAGAAACTCACCTTTTGATTTGCTCATTTTGCCTGTTTCATCATTAAGATGAAGAACGTGGAACCACTGATTGCACCATTCGTGTCCCAGATAAGCCTCTGACTGCGCAATCTCGTTGGTGTGATGAGGAAATGCGTTGTCAATTCCTCCGCAGTGTATGTCGCAGTATTCGCCCAGATGCTTGATTGATATTGCCGAGCACTCGATATGCCAGCCCGGATATCCCACGCCCCAAGGGCTGTCCCATTTGAGCTCCTGGTCGTCAAATTTTGATTTGGTGAACCACAGAACAAAGTCGGCCTTGTTCTTTTTGTTTTCGTCCTCAAACACGCCCTCTCTTACGCCTACAGCCAGATCCTCTTCGTCGTGGTCATTGAATACATAATATTTGTCTATTGTGGAGGTATCAAAGTATACATTGCCGCCTGCAATATATGCATGTCCTGTTTCAAGCAGCTTTGATACCATTTCGATATATTCAGGTATAAGGTTTGTTGCAGGCTCTACAACATCAGGTCTTTTGATGTTGAGCTTGGCGCAGTCCGAGAAGAACGCGTCTGTATAGAATTTTGCGATATCCATAACGGTTTTGTTTTCTCTTCTGGCGCCCTTGACCATCTTGTCCTCGCCTGTATCGGCATCACTTGAAAGATGCCCTACATCAGTAATATTCATTACTCTTTTGACATCATATCCGTAGTATCTGAGGTATTTTTCGAGCACATCCTCCATAATGTAGCTTCTGAGGTTACCTATATGTGCAAAATGGTAAACTGTAGGTCCGCAGGTATACATGCCTGCCTTGCCTGCTTCTCTTGTTTTGAATTCGTCTTTTTTTCTCGTCAGAGAGTTATATAATCTTAGAGTTTCCATTTGAGTTCCTTTCATGATTTTATTTCTTTTCGAGTTCTCTCAATTTATTTTCAAGAAGCACAATACGTCTTCTTAAACATTCCATTTCAACTGCAACAGGATCCGGCATATCCACCTGGTTGAGCTCCTCCGCAGGCTGTCCCGCGCGCCTTACTATAGTACCCGGTATACCGACTACCGTACAGCCGTCGGGGACTTCTTTGAGTACAACAGAGCCTGCGCCGATTTTGACATCGTTTCCCACCTTGAACGGTCCCAGCACCTTGGCTCCCGAGCTTACAACAACTCTGTCGCCTATGGTAGGGTGACGCTTGCCGGTGTCCTTGCCTGTACCGCCCAGTGTGACGCCCTGATATATTGTAACGTCATCTCCCACCTCTGCGGTTTCGCCTATTACAACTGCCATGCCGTGGTCTATGAAGCATCTTCTGCCTATGGTTGCTCCGGGGTGAATTTCAATTCCCGTAAACCAGCGTATAAGCTGGGAGAGCATTCTTGCCAGCAGCTTGCAGTTATGCAGGTACAGCCAGTGGGCGGGCCTGTGAAATATCAGCGCCCAGATTCCCGGATAACACAGCAGCACCTCAAATCCGTTTCGTGCCGCCGGGTCTTTTTTTACTGCTTCTCGTATATCTTCTCTTACATCTCTGAAAAATGCCATTAATTTATATCCTTCTTCTTTTTAAATATACATACATATTTGATTATACTACATTGCTCCGATTTTATCAATAAATTGCGCAGGATTCCTGCTCTCCCCTTTATATCTTACTTCAAAATGCAGATGAGGCCCCGTGGCGTTGCCGCTGCTGCCTGCTTCCCCTATTATCTGCCCTCTGTCAATTCGCTCCCCCTTCGTCACATTTATGCTGTCAAGATGGGCGTAATATACGGTAATGCTTTCACTGCATGCCACCGCTGCCATTTTGCCGCAGCTGCCGTATTCTCCCGCTTTTACAACCCTGCCGTCGCAGACAGAATATACGTTATCGCCTGTTTCTGCGGCAAGGTCCGTTCCTCTGTGAAGCCTGCCCCACCTGTAGCCGTAGTCCGAGGTAACCCTGATGCTGTCGAGGGGCGGCCTCATATATATGTCGTATCTTGGCAGAGCCGCAAACAGAAGCAATATGGTTATAAAGTATATAAAAAGAGCCGCTTCAAATAATTTTCTCATAATGGAAAATATATTTGAGCAGGCTCCTTCATATTACTTCCTGCCGAATGTTTTTTCAAACAGATCTTCAAGTTCAGCCCTGTATTCCTCTCCCGTCTGTCTGATCATTCTCTCTCTCAGCTGCGATTTCAGATCAGGGAATGCTTTAAACAGTCTCTTTTTTCTTCTGACCGCAGGCATCGAGAAAAACGCTTCATAGGCATCCCGCCTTGTTTCCATGCGAGCCTTTGCTTCGTCTTTCTTTGCCTCAAGTTCTGTTTTCTTTGTTTCGAGTTCAGACTTCTTTGTCTCAAGCTCTGTTCTTAAGATTTCACCCTTGGTTCCAAGCTCTATGGCAGCATCGGCTATATGCTCTCCCGCAAAGTCCGATATATCGTGAAGCTGCTCTGCCATTTTGCCCATGCCTCTGTTGAATTTCTGAATATCCGTAACGGTAACTGCAAGATCTGCAAAGAGATACACATAAAATACGCCTATAATTGTCCATCTGAGCCACAGCGGAAGCGCGTCTATGCCACCTGCAACCAGCGGATGCAGCACCTTTACCACCATAACGCAGGCTATGCCCCACATTATCGAAAACCTCAGGCATACATAGCCCTTGATATTAAAGGGCTCCTTTGAATAATCCCACCAGTGATCGTGAAACACCTTTTCGAGTATAAGGCCTGTCAGAAACTCCAGCGCCGTCGTGAGTGCGAACGAGCCTAGAAACAGCAGTATCAGGCTGTCCTTAACAGGCTCAAGGGCAAGCACCACCGCCACAACGCCAAAACCGTATATAGGGCACAGCGGGCCGTTAAGAAAGCCTCTGTTTACAAATCTGCCTGTCTTGAGGGCTGCAAATATAACTTCAGAAATCCAGCCCATTATCGCATATGCCGCAAAGAACAGCAGCACCTCGTCAATTTTAAAAACCATTTTAATCTCTCTCCTGTCTTTTATGGATATATATTACCACAGGTACAGCCCGTTTTGCAATAAACACAAACAGACATATGTATAGCGCAAACTATTAAATCTTCACGATTTTTTCACATAAGGCATATCTGAAATTGTGCAGGCATATATTGCAATAGAAAGTTAAGACAATATGGCTTGAGGTGGTTTAATGAAAGATTATATAGAAGAGAGAGTCTTAGAACTGGCCGGTTATATCATTGAAACCGGCTCTACGGTAAGAGCCGCAGCTAAGAAATTCAAAATATCAAAATCAACTGTACATAAAGATATTACTGAAAGACTGAAAGAGATAAACCCGGCTCTTGCCTCAGAGGTAAAAGCTGTTTTAGATAACAATAAGGCTGAACGTCATATAAGGGGCGGGCTTGCGACCAAGCACAAGTACGAAGAACAGAAAAAATAGCGGCCGTAAAGGCCGCTGTCTAAGCTGTCCCTGATTATTTGATTTTAAATTTTTTATTGACTTTTATGCTTTTTGTAGAGTCGTCAAAATATTTTACTTTAACGGTTTCAACTTTCATCTTATACGCA
>ERZ773229.1681-NODE-1681-length-14517-cov-9.449869_pt1 | contig 14517 bp, 12 predicted proteins | sample MGYA00580992_ERZ773229 | MGnify/ENA primary metagenome ERZ773229 (study PRJEB29015, sample SAMEA2737795) | human gut metagenome | biome: human gut; feature: human-associated habitat; material: faeces | place: China | collected 2012 ... | reverse complement strand
GTGGCTCTTTTTTTGTATTCTTTATTCAGTTCGTTGTTTCGTTATATCTAGTATATCGCTTTTTAAAAAAAAATACTATATAAGAATCATCCGGAAGGAGCGGCCGATGAATACCAAACGATTTATCCTGAATGCACTTCTGGTTGTAGCACTTTTAGCGCTCTTGGCCTTCTCCCACTGGTATTCAAACCAACCAGCATTTGGCTACGTATTATATGCAGTAATGTCCGGCGATAAGGCCTGTTGCCCACTGCGCGCAATTGACGTTCTCTATTTCTATGTAGCCGGCCCCTTATCAATCGCTTTGCTCTTGTTTCTTGTCTTTTACAACATCAAAAAACGCTAACAGGGCCTCTTAGGAATCCGAATCATCCATGGAGCCGTCGATGCCGGTTTTGGTGTCGTCGTCCGTATTGGAATCGTCGTCCTTGGCGAAGGGGTTCTTGAAGAAACCCGTCGCGTCGGGCTGAAGACCCGAGAGCTTGATCCATGAATTATCGAGCTCGGGCTTGGGCATGGCCTTGGCCTCGGGCGCGGTCTCATTGCCGATGAGCTCGGACTCATAGATGAACGTGTCGTCGCCAAGCGCGTCATAGGCGGCGACCGGGTTGCCCTCGGCATCGCGATACGGCGTACCCTTAAACACGGCGCCTTCGTAGGCAACGAGCTGGCGGCCGGTCTCGTTTTCGAAGTAGTACACGAAGATACCCTTGAGGGCCGCGCACAGCGGGATGGCGATAACCATGCCGATGGGGCCCATAAGCGCCGAGCCAATAACCAGGGCCGTGAGGCTCATGATGGGATGCACCTGTACCGAGCTCTGCATGACCTTAGGCGAAATGACGTTATCGGTGACATTTTGTGCCACCATGGTCACAACCAGGGTCCACAACGCCAGCATCGGGCTAAACATGAAACCGAGCACCGTGGCAATCGCCGCGCTCACCCAGGGACCGACAACCGGGACCAAGTGCATGATGCCGGTAAAGATGGCCATGAGCGCCGCATACGGATGCCCAATGATCGTAAAGCCGATAAAGGCAAGGATGCCACCGCAGATGGACGTCACGACCATGCCACGCATGTAACCTCCGACTGAGCGCGAAAGAATCGCGACCATAAAGCGGTACGAGGTTTCCTTTTCCTGACCGATGATGGTGCAGACCTCGTGGTGCATACGGGGATAATCGCAGGCAAGCCAATAGGCAAGCACCAGACCCAAAAAGATCACGAACAGCTGTGAGGCCGTGTTGGTGATAAGCGGGAACACGCCGCGGCCGAGCTCGGCGGCAATCTGTGAGACATATTTGGACGCCACCGTAACGAGCGAAGAAAGGTTATCGTCCAGGTACTCCTTGACCGGCGTGTTGTTGAGCGTCTTGGCGCGCGAGATCATCTCATTAAGGTCGCTGCCCGCAACACGTAGCTGCTCAGGCAGGCGGCTCAGGACTTCCATGATCTGGCCAAAGAGAATCGGCGACAGGATACAGACGACACCGACGAGCACGGCTACGACCACAATGAGCGCGATGAGCGAGCCGATGCCACGGCCCACCCCATGATGCTCGAGCCAGTTGGTGATCGGCGACATCACAAAGGCAATAATGGAGCCGACGGCCAAAAACTCAATAACCGGCGCCAGAATCCCCATGAGGTTAAAGATGACGGCAGCGATCACGATGCAGCCGACGACGGCCCAAATGCGCAGCGTCAGAATGCGGGTGTCGCGCAGCACGCGATCGGTTTGTTGGGGGTGTTCACTCATGAACGAACCATCACTCCGTCGGGGTCAATCTTATCTTGAATCTTCTTAAGGGTACGGCGCAGTAAGCGCGAAACCTGCACCTGCGAGATTCCCAGCTTCTTAGCGATCTCGATCTGAGTCATGCCCTTTACGAAGCGCAGCTCGATCACCTCGCGCTCGCGAGGCGAAAAATCGCGGATGGCTTCCTCGATTACCAGGCGGTCATCGGTAAAGTCGAGCTCATTGTCGTCGTCGGCATAGCGGTCGAGAATCGAGGGCGCATCGTCGGAATCGGACGCACCAGGGGCCTCAATGGGCACCGAGGTGTAGGCCGAGGACGATTCCATGGCTTCGAGCACCTCGTCGACGGTCACGCCCAGGTAATCGGCGATTTCCTCAACCTTGGGCGAACGTTGAAGCTCGTTGGTGAGCTTGTCGGTAGCCTGGTTAACCTTGGCAGAGAGCTCCTGCAGACGACGCGGCACGCGCACACTCCAGCCCTTGTCGCGGAAGTGGCGCTTAATCTCGCCCAAGATGGTGGGCGTGGCAAACGTCGTGAACTCGAGTCCGCGCTCGGGATCAAAGCGATCGATAGCCTTGAGCAAGCCCAAGTACCCGACCTGCATAAGGTCGTCGAGCGGCTCGCCGCGGTTCTTAAATTTGTTGGCAAGAAACCTTACCAGGTTCATGTGGGACATGACGAGCTGCTCACGGGCATCCGGATCACCGGTCTCCTTATAACGACGAAACAGCTCGCGGGTTTTCTCCTTGTCCCAAGCGGTCTTACCGCTCCGGGAACGTTCGGTCATATTAGATATCCGCCTTGAGGTCGAGGGAAAGCGTTAGGGGCGCCGCAGTCTTTTCGTAGGAATCGCACACGCTTGCAAGAATGAGCTCGGCATACACGGCAGCCTGGTCATCCTCATCGACAGTCGCCTGGTCGCCAAAGGTAAAGGTCATTCCAACATGGGTCTCGTCTACATCGAATGTAATGGTTATGTCGTCGCAGTCGACCGCGGTGCATCCAAAGATGAAGGCCTCCTCGGCAGCCATGCGGATATCCTCGATGCGATCGACGGACATGGAGCACAGCGCGCCGACGTTGGCGGCCGTCATGCGCACCAAGCGCGCGAGACGCGGATCACCGGCAACGCTCAGCGTAATGGGGCGGGTTGTTTCGCTACTCATCGCAGGACTCCTCGGAGGTCTCGGCGGGCGTATAGGTGTAATACTGAGCAGGCTTGGCTGCGGGTTTCTGAGCCGCATCCGCACCATCGGCGGCCTCGTCCTTAGCCTCACCAATCAGAACGCGCTCGGTAGGCTGCTCGGCCTCGGCGGCGGCAGCGGCGAGCTTGCGATCGGCGTCGGCTGCAGGAGCCTTCACCTTATTGAAAAGCTTCTGCACGGCGCCAGCAGCAGAATCAGTCACACTCGATACGGCATTGCTGGCCTCGGCCACGCTGCCCGTAACCTCGGAAATGTCGCGAACCACAGCTTCGACCTCTACAAGATTGGAAGTCAAGGCGTCGATGGCGGTCTTACTCGACTTGAGGAGCGGCTCAACCTGTGCCAGCGCGGGGGTGAGCTCATCGACGGCGCCATCGAGCTTGGCAACCACGGGCTGTGCCTCGGCGATAGTGTTGTTAAGATCGTTCACGGTCTTATCGAGCGAGTCAACGACGGTGCGAGTCTTACGCAGTGTGAGTGCAAGCTCAACGACGGCCCACACGCCGGCAACGGCGAGCACCAGCAGGGCGATTTGGATGGGACTCATACAAGCCTCCCAAAGGAATCGAAATACAGACGCTGTTCATGGTACCCCAAAGGGGGCCGAACATGCCAAGCGTGAGATCCTGGGACAAAATAATCAGCAGTTACTTCGGAGCATTCCCGCTCCGGTCGCGTTCGCTTTGCTCTACGCGCCACTCTTCCCAACCACGGCCGGCAGGATGCCAGAAGGCGCCGCGCTCCAGCCCCTCGGGCAAATAGCGCTGCTCGACCCAGCCTTCGGGATAGTCATGCGGATACTTATACACGCCGTATTCGTCGCTGCCCGGGCGATGACGATCGCGCAGATAACTCGGCACCTCGCGCAGCCCACTTGAATGAATATCGGCCAACGCCGCATCGATCGAAGCCTCGCACGCGTTGGATTTAGGCGCCAAGCACACATAGAGAGCAGCTTGAGCCAGATTAATACGGCACTCGGGATAGCCAATAACCTCGGCAGATTTAAACGCGGCATGTGCCACCAAAAGCGCCTGCGGATCAGCGTTGCCAACGTCCTCAGAAGCCTGAATCATAATACGACGAGCGATAAACTTAGGATCCTCCCCCGCGTCAATCATGCGCGCAAGCCAATAGATCGTGGCATCGGGGTCGCTACCTCGCATAGACTTAATAAACGCACTGATGATGTCATAGTGCATGTCGCCGTTTTTGTCATACGAAAATCCGCGACGCGGGTTGGCAATCTTGACGTCATCCACGGTGATGGGATAGCGCTCCCCCGCCGCCGGCGCTGGCGTTCCCTCGGTATCGGGACGCGTGACGGCAATCTCGCTCGCAAGCTCGAGCGTCGTGAGCGCCGAGCGAGCGTCGCCCGCAGCCAGCGCGCAGATGGTCTTAACCGTATCCTCGTCGGCCGAGAACTTGCCGTTCAAACCCTGCGGCGCCTCGAGCGCACGCTCAATGAGTGTGGCGATATCCTCATCTGTAAGATGTTCAAGCTCCACCACGCGACCGCGCGAGAGCAACGCCGAGTTGACCTCGAAGTACGGATTCTCCGTCGTAGCACCAATCATAATGACGGTACGGTTCTCAACTGCATGCAGCAGGGCATCCTGCTGCGACTTGGAAAAGCGGTGGATCTCATCGATGAATAGAATGGTGCGGCGGTCGTAGGTATTCAGGCGCGTCTTGGCCTCGTCAATCACGCGGCGCAGGTCCTTCACGGTACCCGTGACGGCGCTGACCTCGACAAACTCGCTCTTGGTATGGTTGGCGATAATGTGGGCCAGCGTCGTCTTGCCCGTACCGGCCGGCCCGTACAGAATCACACTCGACAGCACGTCGTGCTCAATCGCGGCACGCAACCATGAGCCCTTACCGACGGCCTTTTGCTGGCCCACGTACTCATCGAGCGAATTGGGGCGCATGCGCACCGCAAGCGGCGCATTCTGAAAGGAACGCTCGCGCGTCGAAGCAGAAAATAGGTCGTCCATAGCCATCCCGTACATCAATCAAAAACGTTTTCCACCTACAGTATACCGAAAATATACGAACTACCGTTCGTTAATATAGGTACGGTGCGGAAACTTCAAGCCCGGGAACAGCTTGCTCGTGAGCTCGCAGAAATAGCCATCCGTCATGCTCGAAATGTAATCCACTACGGTCTGATGTTTATCGTCCTGCCAAGCATAGGTGCGATCGTAGTAGGAAAGCTGCTGCTCAATGCGAGAAATATGGTGCTTAAAGATATACGAAGACTCGTCCCCTTCGTTTATATCCTGCAGGCAACGGTCGTAGAGCTTTTCGAAAGCCTCGCGCTGCTCCGCTTCGGAGTCGCCTTCGATACCGCCCTTGCTATAGATCTTCTCGTAGTTCTCGCGCTTGGCTCGGCGGATTTCCTCAAACAGGTCCTCGCTCATCTCGATGCGTGGCTTGCCATAGCTGTGTTCGACAATATCGATGGAGGCATGCGTAAGGATCCAGCTGTTGTATGCTCCACCCAGATCATCGTCAAAAACATCGGGTGACAGCAGACCCGCCGCAATGGCGTCTTGGCGATCGCGCCCCACATAGGCAAGGATATCCGAGATGCGAACCACGCAGCCCTCGAGCGTCATGGGACGCAAGTGCTCAATTGCGCTGTAACCCGTGGCAATGCATTCCTCGACGGTACGGTCGAATTGGTCAAAGGAACCCATGTCCGAAAGCTCAAACACACGTTGCTCATACTCGCCGTTGTGGCACAGTACGCCATCGAGCGTCTGGAGCGACACGTTGCGGCCGTACAGAGCGTCGAGCACGCGGACCGACTGCACGTTATGGAAAAAATAACGACCCGTGCGCTCGTGATAGATATCGTTGAGGAATCGCTCGCCAGCATGGCCAAAGGGAGTGTGGCCCAGGTCGTGACCCAGCCCAATCGCCTCAATCAGATCGCAGTTGAGCCCCAGGGCGCGACCGATATCGCGCGCAATGCGCGAGACAAGCTGCACGTGCAAACCGCGGCGCGACAGATCATCATTGCTACGGAAGCTAAAGACCTGCGTTTTACCAGCATATCGGGCATACGCGGGCAGATGGAGAATCTTTTCGGCATCGCGCATAAATGCCGGACGCATGAGCGTGCCCTCGTCTGCGGCTCGATCAACGCGACGGATGACCTGGTCATCGTCGCAACGGTACGGGTTGACATAGCCCGAAGCACGATCTGCGGCAATGCGCTCGACAAGTTCGGGCGATAACGCCGCGGGAATACGGTCCATGCGCGCCTTGATGGCGGCTGTCTTTTGATTGATTGCCATGGCATGCTCCTTAAAAAGGGCGCGCAAACGGTTGCAGCGTTGTGCCCACGACCTCGATTATGGCAAAGATCGGCACTAAAAACGGCAGCAATGGCAGGGAGCGCGATTTTGTGACCAGACAAGCGACAGCAAGGGTCAGGAGCGCGACGGCAAATGCCACGATGCCGCCCATAGGGTCGAGCGTGCAAAGCGCGAAGAGCGCCTTGGCGTCCCCCATGCCAATGCCAGGGACGTGGCGAACACGACGCCAGAGTGACTCAGTAAGCACAAGGGCAAGGTAGACGATGACCGCAAGACCGGCGTGGTCAAGCGCCGTGTTAACACCCTTGTCGAGCCAGATGCCAGCAAACGCCGCCACCGCACACGCGCCGGCAAGCTCATTGGGAAAACGTCGCTCACGGGCATCAATCGCCGCGCCGGCAAAGACGCAGATCCAAAATGGGATATAGACCACAGGACACCTCCCGGGACAGCCCTCTCAAAAGCAAAAACCACCACAAAGGTGCCTGCCCCCTTTGTGGTGGTTTTGATGGTGGTTATTTGGCGCCTTGCATGACCTCGTCGAGGGTAACGTTGACGGCGTGCTGCGTCGGGACCCAGTCGACCTTTAGGAACAGTGCAGCCACCGTGATGGGGATATAGCTGAACATAAAGATCGGGAAGGTAAACAGGTTGGTCACCAGACGCCACTTTTGCGCGCAGTGAATGTGCTTGTACTCAAAGATGGTCGTGAGCAACGCCAGGATAAAGAACGTCTGATACATCATGATGAAGGTCATAATGAGCGAAGCGGCGCACGCCTGCATCTCGACTTCGGTAGCCAAGAAACCGTGCGAAAGGCCGCCCACGATGAGGAACGTCGCATTAGCGAGCATCGAGATCAACGATAGCAGCATGCCCGGGGCGATCGTCATAAACATATCGTAGGCGGCAAAGCGATGATAGCGAAACGTCGATTTGACAAGATGCTTGCCGTAGGTAAAAAAGACCTGGTAGAAGCCCTTGGTCCAACGCATGCGCTGTTTCCAGGACGCCTTAAACGTAACCGGCTGCTCGTCAAAGAACTCCGCCGGCGCATAACCGATGCGGATGCCGTGAATGGCGCAGAACGTGGTGAACTGGATGTCCTCGGTCAGTGTATGGAACTGCCAGCCGTGCATGCCCTCGATCACGCTGGCGGAGATGAGGTAGCCCGAACCCGAGACAGCGCAGGACGTCTTGCAAATATTACGCGCGTTGTTGAGGAAGCGGGCCTCACGCAAATACCAGGTGGCGTTAGCAGAGGAAATCCATGAACTGCCGAAGTTCTTGGAGTTACGATAGCTCGTGACCACATGAAAGCCCTGGTCAAAGGCATCATTCATCTTGGAGACGTAATCGCGGGAGATAACATTGTCGGCATCGAAGATAAAGTAGCCCTCAAACGTGTCGGGATACTCGTTGAGAATGCGATCGAAACCAAAGTCCATGACCCAGCTCTTGCCCTTGCGGGCCAGGTCATTGCGCTCGTAAACAATGGCACCGGCCTCGCGCGCGAGCTGCGCGGTGTTGTCGGTGCAGGCGTCGGCAACGACAAAGACTTCGATGAGCTCGGACGGATAATCCTGGTCCTTGATGGAGCGAACGAGGTTGGCGATCACGGCCTCCTCGTTATGTGCCGCAATGAAGAAGGCATACCGGTGGAGTTTTTTTGCCTTGGGAGGCGCGACCTCGCCACGAAGAGCGCCAATGACAAAGAAGACCACCTGGTACAGAAAGCAGACCGTGAGCAGCGTGACGACAATCTGGTTGAAAATCACGATAGGCGTGTTGGTTTGTAAAAAGGCGAGCATGCAGGCTCCCGAGAACGTGTTACGTAAACAACGGTATATCTTACCGCAGGCTAACCGAGTTCAAGAAACCACCTAATACTGGCTAGGCTTCGAGCAGACCGAGCTGCGGGACGATTTCGTCGCCTGCGGCAGTGCGGCCGAGCGAACGCGGGGCCAGGTCGTCAAGAACCGCAGCGAGATCCCACGGCAGCTCGTCGCGGCACTCGATACGTTCCCCCGTCACGGGATGGTCGAACGCCACGCGCCAGGAATGAAGGAACTGCCTGGTCAGACCCTGATCGGCACGTACATCGCACTTGCCGTAGAGTGGATCGCCCACGCAGGCGTGGTTGATATGGCGCATATGCACGCGAATCTGATGTGTGCGGCCCGTAAACAGGTGGCACTCGACGAGTGTGTAGCCGTCGTCGAAGCGTGTGGAATCGAAGCGCTCGAGGACCTTAAAGGTCGTAATGGCCTGGCGCGCAAAGGGATCATCGGATACCGCCATCTTGACGCGATCACGCGTAGAACGGGCAATGCCGGTGTTAATGGTGCCCTCATCCATGGCGATATGACCGTGAACGAGCGTAATGTAGCGGCGGTCGAGCGTGCGCGTACGGATAAGATTTTGGAGCGCGCGCTGGGTGTCGTCGTCCTTGGCCGCAAGCATAAGACCCGAGGTATCGCGATCCAAACGATGCACGATACCGGGGCGGTCCTCGCCCTGCACGGTGCCCAGATGGTCGACACCACAGTGATAGACCAGGGCATTCGCGAGCGTACCGCTCTCATGACCATGCGCAGGATGGCACACCAGGCCGCGCTGCTTGGAGAGCACAATGAGATAGTCGTCCTCGTAGCGAATGTCGAGCGGGATGGCCTCGGGAATCACATCGGTGGGATCGTGCGGCTCGGGCAAATCGACCGAAATACGGTCACCGGCTCGCACGGCGTATTTTTTTGACAGGCAGGTCTCGCCATTGACACATACGGCACCGCCCTCAATCAGATGCGCACAGGCAGAGCGCGTGGGACAGCCATCGTTGGCGCCCAGATAGGCGTCAAGACGCTGTCCAGCGGCATCTTCGGCAACAAGGATATGGATGTCGGCCATTAGCGCTCATTCCTTTCGCGAATCTTGCGGGCACGCTCCCCACGTTGTTTAGCCTTGCGCTTGGCGCGGGCCTCGTCACGGGCGTTAAGCTCGGCGGTCGCATCAACCTCACGGGCCGCGGGGCTCAAGAACATGTAGCCGAAGAGGGCGAGCACGACGCCCAAGGTAATACCGATATCGGCCACATTGAATACAGGGAAGTCAATGAAGGTGGTGGCAATAAAATCGGTCACGAAGCCAAAAGCCAAACGATCGATCGCGTTACCGATAGCACCGCCCGCAACCATCGCCATGCCCACAACCTCAAGATGGGCGAGCTGAGGTGCACGAACGAGGTACACGGCAATAGCGATAATGACTGCCAACGCGAGCACGGCAAACGCGATGCCATGCCCCTCACCCATGCTAAAGGCAGCACCGATATTACGGACAAACATAAAGTCGATGACACCGGGGATGACGGTCACATGCAAAGCGTCGCCCACGGCACGAACCGCAAGCTTGGTCAGCTGGTCAACAAGCAGTACAACCAGCGCCACCCCACCAGCAACACCCAACCGCCAACGCAAAGGCGGCGTCATATCCCCAGTACGACCCAAATCAATCCCCTGCCCTCAAGAACAATCAACTTCCGTTTAACGCAAGTAATCATCTTATAGTGACAAACGCCAAACCCGCAGCATATTCACCAACGCTAGCGAAATAACCAGCTAAAAACGAAAGCGGCATTCCGAATAACAGAATGCCGCTTGGACTTGACAAAAGTTGACGTTGGGGACGTTCTTGTTTGACAGTCGTTTAAGAACGTCCCCAACGGCTAGTTCAGCGCTTCGGCGCAACGTTTGCAAATATGCGCGTGGCCGTTGTACTCGCCGACGGTGGTGCGGTAGTTCCAGCAACGGTCGCAGCACTCGCCCTCGGCAGCCTCAATGGCAACGGAAAGCTCCTCGCCCTGCGTCAGCTCCACAGCGGAGACGATGTAGAACTCGGCCAGGTCGACCGCCTTGTCGCCGGTCAGCAGCGCATACATCTCAGCGGGAACGACCGCCTTGACGCGGACCTGCTGGCTCTTGGTGAAGGTGCCGGCAGAGCGGGCATCCTCGAGGGCCTTGGTCACGGCGCTACGGAGCTCGAGCGAAGCCTCGAGCACGCCCTCGAACTCATTGGCCTCGTCGACCGTGATAGGCGACTTGTACCAATCGAGCAGCGCGGCGTACTTCTGGTGGTCGACGCAACCAGCAGGCGCATAGGCCATGGCCTCGTCGACGGTGTAGGACAGGATCGGCTGCAGGTCGCGCATGAGCATCGAGAAGAGCTCGGCCAGCACGGTCTGGGCGCTGCGACGCTCGAGCGAGCCGGGCTTGTCGCAGTACAGACGGTCCTTCAGGGCGTCGAGGTACACATTGGAGAGCTCGGTAACCACGAAGTCGTAGAGCGCACGGTAGGCGCGCGGGAACTCGTAGCTAGCGTAGGCGTCGTCGACCTCGGCCTGGACCTGGGTCAGACGGGCAACCATGAGCTTGTCGAGCGGCAGCAGATCGGCAAAGGCGACGCCGTCGGTCTCGGGCTCAAACTGGCCCTCGAGCTCGGAGAGCAGGAAGCGCAGCGTGTTGCGGAAACGACGGTAGGCATCGGACGTACGAGCAAGAATCTCGTGGTCGATGGACACGTCGGAGCTGGTATCGACGGAAGCAACCCACAGGCGGATGATGTCGGCGCCCATCTCGTCACAGACCTTGTTGGGGTCGATAACGTTGCCGAGCGACTTGGACATCTTACGTCCCTGGCCGTCAAGCGTGAAGCCCTGCGAGACGACCGCCTTGTACGGAGCGTGGCCGTTGGCGCCCACCGAGGTGAGCAACGAGCTCTGGAACCAACCGCGATGCTGGTCGGAGCCCTCGAGGTACACATCCGCCGGATACTCCAGCTCGGGACGGTACTCGCACACGGCCTTCCAAGAGACGCCGGAATCCCACCACACGTCAAGGATGTCCTTATCGGCCTTGAGGTGATGACCGCCGCACTTGGGGCAGACACAGGCCTCGCCCAGGTAGCTCTCGGGAGCGTCGGTGAACCAGGCGTCGGAGCCCTTCTCGTGGAAGAGCTTGATGACGGCGTCGAGCGTGGCGTCGTTCATGACCTTCTCGCCGCAGTCGGCGCAGGTGTAGCTCGGGATGGGCACGCCCCAGTTGCGCTGACGGCTGATGCACCAGTCGGGACGCTGCTCGACCATGGCGCCGATGCGGTTTGCCGCGTGGGCCGGATACCACTTGACGTTCTCGCGGACCTCTTTGCCAGCCTGCTCGCGCAAACCGGTCTTGTCCATCGAGACAAACCACTGGTCGGTAGCACGGAAGAGCACCGGGTGCTTGCAGCGCCAGCAGTGCGGATAGCTGTGCGTGATCTTCTTCTCGAGGACCAGGGTGCCGCGCTCGCGCAGGAACTCGATGATGTGCGGGTTGGCCTCATCGGTATCCATTCCGCTGAAGGGGCCACCGGTGCCAAACTCCTCGCCGGTGTAGAACTTACCGTCGTCGTCGACCGGCATGCAAATGTCGGTGATGCCCTCCTTGAGGCAGGCAAAGTAGTCGTCGACGCCGTGGCCGGGCGAGTTGTGGACGATACCGGTACCGTCATCGACACCGACGTAATCGGCCAGCAGCGCCACGCCCTCGACACCGTCAAAGATCGGCTGCTTGTAGTGGATGTGGTGGAAGGTCTCGGCGGGAACCACATAGGGCTTGCCGTCGACCATGACCGGGGTGTACTCCCAGCCAAACTCCTCGCAGCACTTGGGAGCCAGGTCCTCGAGCATGACCTCGGCACGGCCATCGTGCTCAACGGCGACGTAGGCGGCGCCAGGCTTGAGGGAAACTGCCTGGTCGGAAGGGATGGTCCACGGGGTGGTCGTCCAGATGATAAAGTCGACCGGGCCGTCGAAGTTCTCGAGGCCGGCGGGCTTGGAAGTCATCTCAAAGCGAACGAAGATGGAGGGGCTCGTCTCGTCGGAGTACTCGATCTCGGCCTCGGCCAGTGCGGTGTGGCAGTGCTTGCACCAGTGAACGGGCTTATGACCACGATAGATCATGCCCTTATCGAACATGGCCTTGAAGACCTCGATGTCGGCGGCGTCATGCTGGTGATAAAGCGTCAGATACGGGTTGTCCCAGTCGCCGAGCACTCCCAGGCGACGGAAGCCGGCCTTCTGCAGCTCGATGTTCTCGACTGCGAACTTGTTGCAGAGCTCACGGATCTTGGCCGTGGAGGTCTGGTTGAACTTCTCGGTGCCGAGCTTCTCCTCGACCTTGTGCTCAATCGGCTGACCGTGGCAGTCCCAACCGGGAACATAGGGAACCTCATAGCCCTGCATCATCCAGTAACGGTTGATCATGTCCTTGGAGATCTTGTTCATGGCATGGCCGATGTGGATCGGGCCGTTGGCGTACGGAGGACCGTCGTGCAGCACGAACTTCTTGTGACCCTCGTTCTTCTTCAGAACCTGCTCGTAGACCTTGTTGTCCTGCCAGTCCTTGAGTCGCTTGGGCTCGGACTTGGAAAGACCGGCACGCATGGGAAATCCGGTTTTGGGCAGATTCATCGTCTGCTTGTACTCGTTTGCCACGGTACCCCTTTCTTGTCATGGGCGCGCACGCCCCCCGGGCACCAAAAAAGCGCCCGTCCCTTACAAGCTGGGACGAAGCGCCACAAAACGGGCAGCGTGCCCGCAAAAGCTCTTCGCTTAACCACCCAGCTTAGATGCACTCGCTCGCGTTATCGCGCGCTCGCATCCGTTACTCGGCTGGCCTGTATCGACGACCATCTCGGCGATGTCTACTAAGACGAACCTGCGCGGCACGTCCGTTGGGACCGCAGCTCCGGGGTGATTTTCATCGGTCGCATGCACGGGTTCTCAGCGCTCCCCGCTCTCTGTAGCATGCGGACGGCCGACTACTCGTCCCCATCAACGCTTATGCGCTGTATGGTAACACGGTCAACGCCGGCGAAAAACCCTCAACATCGGTTTCATACTTTAGAAACTTCTCGCGATCGCAAGCACTCACTTGGAGCAAAATACCTGAAAGCACTTTATCTAACGAAAGAAGGCTGCTATGCGCACGATTGGAATGAGCGACTACACCGTCGGCGAGGACTGCTTTGACGAGCTGCCCGGCGCACTGGACGAGTACGGAGCGACCAAGGTCGCGATTATCGGTGGTAAACGAGCACTGGCAGCGGCGCTTCCCGGTATCGAAGCGGCGCTGGAGGGCACCGACGTCGAGATTCTGGAGACTCGCGTCTACGGCACCAACAGTACGCGCGCCAATATCGCCAAGGTTGTGAACTCCCCTGCCTGCCAAGAAGCCGACGTTCTTATCGCATGCGGCGGCGGCAAGGCGCTCGACACCGTCAAGACAGCGGCCATCGAGCTCAAGAAGATCGTCTTTACGGTACCGACGATCTGCTCCAACTGCTCGGCCGCGACCGCCATTGCCGTTGTCTACAACGACGACGGCTCGCTCGAGGGCTATTCGTACCCAAACCGCCCCGCGCACATCTTCATCAATCCCAAGATCATCGCCGAGGCTCCGGCGGAGTACTTCTGGGCGGGCGTGGGCGATGCCCTGTCCAAGCAGCCCGAGGTCGAGTACGCCACGAGCGCCGGCAACCTGGAGCACACCGCCGGACTTGGCCTGGCGCTTGCCCACACCTGCTCCGAGCCGCTGTTTACCTATGGCGTCCAGGGTCTTGAGGATGTGCACCAGAATCTGTCGAGCGAGGCCGTCAAGCAGATCGCGCTCGACATCGTGGTCAACACGGGCTATGTCTCGAACCTGACCAACCAAAACGATTACTACTACAACTCGAGCGTGGCGCACGCGTTCTACAATGCGACGTGCAGCATTCCGCGCGAGGGAACCTATCTGCACGGCGAGGTCGTGAGCCTGGGCGTGCTCGTGCTGTTTGCCTATACGGGCGATACCGAGAACCTTGAGCGCTACGCCGCCTTTAACAAGCAGATGGGTCTGCCTGTGACGCTTGAGCAGGTCGGCCTTACCGAGGCCGAAATCCCGGCGCTGTGCGAGTATGCGCACGCCACCAACGAGTGGAAGCAGGGTAACCCGGAGCCCTTCACCGACGAGAAGTTCGCCGCCGCCATCAAGGCCGCCAACGCCTACGGCCACACGCTCTAGGACTGGCCCAAAACAACCACAAAGGAGACAGGCACCTTTCTGGTGGTTTTTTATTGCTCCAGCATTCAGTTCGTACTCGAACCCGATTCTTTACGAGAAAGGGTTCGGGTACGTTTTTTGT
>ERZ773229.1670-NODE-1670-length-14620-cov-8.526674_pt1 | contig 14620 bp, 17 predicted proteins | sample MGYA00580992_ERZ773229 | MGnify/ENA primary metagenome ERZ773229 (study PRJEB29015, sample SAMEA2737795) | human gut metagenome | biome: human gut; feature: human-associated habitat; material: faeces | place: China | collected 2012 ... | reverse complement strand
ATGAAGAAGATGGCTAATAGTACAGCAGATGACAAACCTGCTGCTCATGTTACTGCTCCTTCTATTCCTATTAACGGTTTCGAAACTAACGCTAACTACCTTTTCGGTATCGAGCATTCTATGTTCGATATGAAAAAGCGCTGGAACCGCATTGTCGCTAATCCTGAGACAGCTTTAGCATCTACGCCAAACGAGGAGACAGACGGCAAGGCATTCCGCACCGAAGCGATGGCGTTCGCGAGATCACTCCAGGAACGCTACAAGTATCATCAGGTACGCAACGAGCTCGGTAACGTCAAAGCTCTCGCTTCCGGCCAGTTCTCTACTAATTACTCAGGCGTGGATAATGCCGGATTGGGCGACCAGTTCGTAATCCTTCGCCAGGATGCGCTTATTGCTCGCATTCTCGAACTTCGTAATCTCACAGAGTTCTTCCCTGTTCGTTATGGTGTCCAGGATCGCGATATCCTCTTCAACGCATTCTTCGATGAGGTATCTCAGGGCTACCAGGAAGGTGAAATCTACAAGGGTGGCATGCAGCTTGAGAACGAGATGGGATATGTTGATGATGCGATGATTAAGGTTAAGTTCGGCCCGATGAAGGAACTTGAGCGCAAGTATATCGCTTACCTCAACAAGGAAGGCTCTGATCCTATCAAGTGGTCTATGGTTGAATTCTGCCTTCTCAACCTTCTGAAGAAGGCTCAGGACGAGCAGAACCAGCGTCGTATGCGTGGTATTTATGTAAAGCCTGAGACTGGCCAGGCATCAAGCTACCTCAATGCAGGTACAGGTATCTGGTACACCTTGCTCCGGTACATCCACGACTATAGCATTAAGCCATTTGCCAATAAGAGCTACAATACTTATACTTCAGCTAATATGCTGGATGCGGTTAAGGAGTTCATTACCGACGTTAAGACTCACCTCTCTGAGGGCATGACCATCGATAACCATGTTCTCTATCTCAACGAGAACCATATTGACTGGTGGCTTGCTAACTGCCGCGAGACTTACGGCAAGGATCAGGACTTCACCGGTCCTAACGGCTACAAGAACCGTGTCCCAGACTCTACTATCCAGATTAAGTGGCTCCCATACGAGGGTAAGTCTTGCTGGATGTTTATGGACGTTCCTGGCAATATTCAATTCGTAGAGAACCTCCCTGGTGAGATGTTCGCCGTAAAGATGGAGGAGCAGATGGAGATGGTTCGTGCCTGGAGTACATGGAAAGAAGGTTGTGGCGCAGCCTTTACCGGTCGCAAGTTCGACAATAAGGCTGCCATGGATGCCAACGATTACGAATTCCAGCAGATCTTTACCAACCTCCCTGCAACTGTCATCGGCGCAGAAATTAACGGTGCAAACGGCTTCTGGCAGATTACAGATGCTACTACTACAGCAACCGCTATCGAGGATATCACGAATGCGAAGGCTGGCGTAGCTTACTGCATCGAGATAGGTGAGGATGATACTAAACATCAGCTTACCATCGCCAAGAGTGGCAAGTTTGCAAACATTACCGCAGAATGGACTCCTAGCCAGGCTGGCGACTACATCATGGTTATTCTCGGTAAGGACGAGAAGTTCCGTGAGCTCGAACGTCGCGTAGGTGGCAAGCGAACCATTAACAAGGCTGTTCAGCCTAATGTTCCTGGTGGCCGTTAGTCCTTATTATATATATATTGTTAACTCGTAGGTGAGGTACAGCGTACCTCGCCTACATTTTCAGAAAAAATTATGAAGAAAAACAATATTCCAGTACGTTCTCGTACTTATAACCCTAACAAGGGTTATCATTATGCCCAGCATAAGGGCCGTCTTCTCTTCATGACGCTCATTATGCTGCTCGGCATCGTTTCACTTCTGCAGATGTTAGCTGATCCTACATCTACCTTCGGTATAGGTGGCACAGGAGTCTCTATGGCTTCGTTCGTTGCGCTGACCTCTATAGAAGATGTAACAGACCGAGATACGCATGGTTCTGCTATTGCTTACCAGGTTGTATTGGTCCCTACGACGTTAATTGACCTGTCGAAGGCCTTCCCTCAGCCGGATAAAGACCGCATGGTCAAGGCAATGCCGTTTAAGACGGCTGCTGCCGACACTTTGAAGGCATTTCTCTTCGATGCTCATGATATTCCTACGTTCACGGCTACGACAGAGAAGGGAGATATTACGACATCTGGCGAGAATAACCTGGTAATTATTATGGGTGGTACTCGCGTGGATCTCTATAACTTCATCGAGCAGTATGCTGGTGGTAAGTTTATTATTCTTTATAAGCATGTAAAGGAGACACAATGGTATATCGTCGGCGAACCTGAGCGCCCTATGATTCTCAATAATACAGAGACTAAGGATGATAAGGACGGCCGATACACCACCTTTACTTTCAAACGTACATCTGTAGACCTTCCTTGCCTGTATGCTGAGGATCCTCTTGGTGTGACAGCTGTCGAGGCTGCTGCTCATTCAGATACATCTGCTGGTGCAAAACCGGTTGCTTCAGGTTCTTCAACCGGTAAGTAAGACTGCAGCTTCTTAATGTTTTCATTTTATTTAATTATTGATTAATTTTAAAGGTGTGTCGCCACAAGAGGTGGCGCACCTTTTATAATATATATAAGGTATGATTAGTAGAAGAGAAAAATTACAATTATTCAACAAGCTTCGAGGTACTGTTCACGCTGAAGCCGACCTTGCTATCCTGGAGGATGCGAACCCTCGCCATCCTAAACTTACTCGTTTTGCCCGTGACCCGAAACGGTATGCAGACGAAATACTCTACGCTCTTCTGGATGAGTGCGACGAGGGAGATATCGTAGATCATCGAATCTATTTCGAGAAGTTGAATGACGACAACCCAGCCAATGATGAGCAGGGACCGGAAGGCGGTTCAAGTGATACTTCATCTGAAGGGAAACAGATACCTGTAGATGGTTCAAGTAACACTTCAACCGAAGGAGAGCAGGGACCGGAAGGCGGTTCAAGTGATACTTCATCTGAAGGAAAACAGATACCTGTAGATGGTTCAAGTAACACTTCAACCGAAGGAGAGCAGGGACCGGAAGGCGGTTCAAGTGATACTTCATCTGAAGGAAAACAGATACCTGCAGATGGTTCAAGTAATACTTCAACTGGAGAAGAGCAGGGACCTGCAGATGGTTCAAGTAATACTTCAGCTGGAGAAGAACAGGGGCCAGCAGATGGTTCAAGCGATACTTCAACTGAAGAAGAGACTTCTGAAGGCGAAAATCAACAGGAATCAGAACAGCCTGATGCAGCCGACCCTGGCGAGGACTCAAAAAAAAAGTAGTCCAGAAAGAAGAGGAATATCCTAACATAGATTGGGATAACCTCTATAATGAGGACGTGCAGATGGCAACCGTCATTTATAACGACCGCATCAACACCTGGCGCAAAATGAAGAAACTCGACGAACTCCTGGACAAGAAACCAAAGGCGAACGATGTGGCTGCGATGGCAGAACTCCGCATCCGCAACCTTCAGGCATTCGATGAACTGAAGGCTTACAACGATACCGGAAAGTTTCTATACAAGCATCCATTACTGAAGGGCAAGTCGGAATTCGATGAACTCGTGAAGCTCTTCAAGAAGGACCCTGCCGAGTTTCTTCACAAGCACAAGAACGTGCTCGATAATATCAAGCGCTATAAGAGCTACATTAAAAGAGATGATCGCAAGGACAAACGTGCCAGCGACCGTGATAACCTCCAGCGACATCAGGAACGTGAACGTATGTTCAAGATGGTAATGGAGCAGTATAGTGACAAATCAGATAAATCAGATAAATCAGATAGATAAGATGGATAAGACGGAATTACGGAAGATTGCAGAAACCTGCGTCTCGATGGTGAAGAACGGAGGTGTACTAGAGCAGGCTCAACTCAAGGCAGACGAGAAGATAGCCGAGTTGGCAGCAAACGGCGACCTCGATGCCATCAAACTACTGAATGAGCGGATGCAGGATCGCGAAGAACTGAAACTTAGAAAGAAGTTGTTTGGCGTATGAAAAGCGAGATAGAAAAACTGGAGAGCGTTCATCCGGACCTCATTACCACCTTCCTGACGACAGGTGAGGGCAAAGGCATTCCAGAGGATGTGCAGACCTTTCTTAAGCAACTTCAATGGGCCGCCGAAATCTACGAGTATGAACGTAATATTACCCGTGGCGCCCGTCAGCTCAAGCAGCGCATTGCCGCGCAGCAGAATATCACCCTCGATGTTCGTACCTGCATGACACGCATCAATCAGGCGATATCTTACTTCAATGTAGATTGCAATGTGGCCATAAAAGTCTGGGAAAATGATTTTGCCAACAAGTACGAGGACCTTGCCAAGCTCTGTTCTGCCAAGCGCGACTATAAAATGCAAAAAGCCTGTATGGATCAAGCCCTGGAATGCCGCAGACGCGCGTCTGAGCAGGCAGAGGCAGATAGGGATCTCGGAGTTGTGTTCCTCATTACTCCAGAGGTTACCCCAGAAGAGCTAGGTTTTCAGAAAAAGAACCTTAAGGAAATTGCCGGCAAGTACAACCGCGGTTTTTACATATCTCTCATCGATGGTTTGCCTATCGAGAGTTCAGAAAAGAAACGATTGCTTCGTGATGCTGATATTCAGGAAGCGGAAATAGTGGAGGATTTGAGCGATGAGCCAACTGATTTTGAATGATAATAATATCGGTGAATTCGAGCATTACTACATGAACAACATGCAGCTGCTTGCCAACATCATCGACCCCAATATGCTTTTTGCCGAGGTTGCCCGTGCCGGAGGTAAGACCGAAGGTGTGACTGGTCCTCGCCTGATACGCGTTGCCAACGATATGCCAGGGGAGCTATCTTTTCTGGTTCATAAAACCTACGTGGCGCTGATGACCAACGTCTGGCCTAACATCCAGGCATACTTCTCTCGTCAGGTAGTAGTGAACGGGCAGCAGAGATCCATGCTGGAATATGGTATTGATTATGTAGTAGGCGAGAGTACGCTGCCTTCCCACTTCCGGAAGCCCCGATACCCGATAGCGTATGCCAAGCATAGCGTAATCTTTCGCAATGGTGCCCACCTCCAGCTGGTATCAAGCGACCAGCCGGAATCCGTGGCAGGTAGAAATGCCGTGCACGCCTTTGTGGAGGAGATGAAGCACAACAGCGGAGAGAAACTCAAGACTCGCCTGTTCCCGTCTTTACGTGGAGGTCCAGCCAATGTGCGCTGTTCTGCTTACTATGAAGGTGTTACGGGTGTGAGTGATACGGCTCGCGTCGACCTCGGCGAAGATGACTGGTTTGAGGATTATGAAAAGAAGGTGAACCCGAAACTTATCGAGGAGATTGCAACCGTTGCCCTGGAAGTCAACAGAAGTCTCTATCGCCTATTCGTGCTCAAGCAGCAGGAGCGAGACTCAAAAGACCCTGTTCTCCTGGAGAAGATGCGCCTTGAGTCTGTTAAGCTCAATGCCTTCGTGGCGAGATGGAAACCTCGTCTGGCAGATATGAGGCGTAATGCCATCTACTATATCCGTGCATCCTCCTTCTGCAACAAGGATATCCTGGGACCGAAGTTCTTCAAGACACAGCTCGACACCCTTGATATCGACGAGTTCCTCACGGCTATCTGCGCCATCCGCCACAAGGAGGTAACCAATAAGTTCTTCATTAACTACGACCACGTAAAGCATCAGTTCAAGGATAGCTATAAGTATGAATCCATTCTTCGTCTGAATCTGAAGGATAGGTTTATCCTTACGGCAGAGTATCTTCTACATTACGACCCCAATGAACCGCTCTACATGGGATATGACCCTGGCAACTTCCAGTCGCTCATCGTTGCTCAGAAGAAAGATTATGGTAGGCGTCTCGACATCATCAAGGAGTTCTTTGCCTTCCTGCCCAAGGATTACAACGACCTCGTGGCAGAGGTGCACCAGTTCTTCGGATCTGCAGCCGTCAACAAGACGATTTATCTCTATCCTGACCGTGCCGGTAACAAGCGCAGGGAGGAACGGGAACAGATAACTACCGACTCACTCAACCTGAAGGCTGCCCTGGAGTCGTACGGCTTCATGGTGATACTTTATAACGAAGATGCGCCAACGATATACCATTGGCAGCAGTTCAAGCTCTGCCAGATGCTCTTTGGCGAACGCAGTCCGCTCCTTCCTGTCATCCGTATCGACGAGAACGAGTGCAAGAACCTCTGTTCCGCAATCATGATATCCCCTTTGAAAAAAACGGATGGTAAAATAGAGCTAGACAAGAGCTCAGAGAAGAAACAGCAACTGAAGAATCAGGCAGGACTCACAACGCAGCTTCCTTCTGCGATGATTTACCTGCTTTACGGCCTTTATTCTGATGCTGTGAAGGCGGAATTAAGTACATATCCTACCGATTTACCGGACAATTTCGAAATATAGACGCTGAATAATGCTGCATTTCCGCAGTAATAATTTTCGCGGGTATATCAATAATTTGTAGGAAATGAAAGGGTATAAATGCTAAAATGCTGATAATCAGCCCAAGCGGACCGGCTAGGAGAAAAACTCCCAAAAACACCTCGCCCAAACGTGCACGCACCGCTGGGAAAGGAAAGAGAGGTGCAGGCCTTACGATTTTCGGAAATATGACGGGGAACAGGTGCAGCCGGTCTTTTGCAGGGCAATAATTTTTCACTATCTTCGCATCATTATGAGCAAGACAAGTAAGAACATCATCATGGATGGCATCACGGCACTCCAGTGGGCCAGAGAGATCAGTAAGCTGCCCGATGGGGAGTTCACTCTGGTTTTCTTTCCTTACTCCAGGGCGAGAGGTGAGGCGAGCGCAAAGCTTCAGGTGCGCCGGCATTGCAAGTATCGAACTCAGTTGCCGAAGGAGCGGTTCGCCATCGATGGAGAGAACTACCTTCTCTTTACAGACGAAGATGGAGATCCAAAGATGTGCTACCGGATTCTCATCAGGTACATGGGCTTTCCTCAAGATGGATACAAACTTCACAAAATAAATTGGTTATAATTGGTTATGAAAGAATACGAAATTGATATGTATGGCAACGCCGGCATCTACCTTGCCGATGGCAATACCTTCACCTTCCAGCTTGGTGAAGGCGACTCCATCTTTGGTGCAGACCAGCTCTTCCAGTCACCACTCCTGGAGTCTCCATTCGGTGGTACGCTCTGGATGCAGCAGCATCACTATCTTGGCATACAGGGATATCAGGTGTTGATGCGTGGCTACAACAACCAGCAATGCGACGAAGTGACAAAGGAGATCAAGGAGAACCGACTGCTCCCTCGTCTCTATTCTAAGGAGATTAAAATGCTCTATGGTCACGGACTCGCCGTGTACAAGCAGGCTATTGAGAACGGTAAGCTGGTACGCAAGTACGAGGAGCAACCAGAAGTAATGGAATGGCTCGACTCCTGGAGTTCCCGCGGCATTCCTTCCGTCGAGGAGTTCTGCAAGACCTGTATCAAAAACTTCTATTACTTTGGAGACTTCTTCGTAAAGTGGCGCTTCACCCGAGGCAAGGTGATAGGTATGGGCAAGCCGGTTGCTGCACTTGAGGCGATGGAGAACCGTTACTGCCGACTGGCAACTACCCGCCAGGATGTTGCTTCAGAATTGATTTCGTACGGAGACTTCAAACAGGTTGTAGTAGGGCGATTCTCCTATGGCTTATCGAGTTACTCGGTTTATCCTAAGTTCAGCTTTAACGAAGTTGACAACTACCGGTATGCTGCGATCTCTCATCACAGAGAGAAATCAGTAGACGAATTCTATGGCGCCAACGAGACGCATCAGGGAGCTCGCCCGTACATCCAAGGTAGTAACAAGACAGCCCGATACATTAACAGTTTTCTGAAAAACTCACTTGCTGCAAAGGTGCATGTCATTATTCCTAATGCCTGGATCCAGAGCAAGCGCACCCAGATGACCAAGCTCTGCGAGGAGAACAAGCGACGCAAGGCAAAGGGCATGGAGTTACTGAAGTATAACGGTATTGATATTGGTACAGACTTCAAGGAGTCGTGCATGGTTCGCTACGTCCGCGATGAGGTACGCAAGTTCAGCTCCTATCTTTCCGGAGCAGACAACCAGGGCAAAGGTTTCTCTTCCATCTCCTTCATGGACGCACAGGGGCACGAACAGGCGTGGAAGGTGGAGACCATCGACCTCAAGTACAAGGAATATATCGAGGCGCTCATCTCCTACGACAAGCGTACCGAGCAAGCCCTTCTGTCTTCAGTAGGTCTCGATGCAGCTATATCTGCAGTAGATAAGGATGGCGTCATCTCGAAGAGTGGAAGTGATACCTATTATAATTATCTCATCTACATCATGTCGCTCACCTCAGAGGACGAAGTCTGCGCAGAACCCCTCAACTGGGCGTTGCGCATGAACTTCCCGGAACTCTACAAGCAGGGCTGCAGGCTAGGGTTCTACCGAGAGGTTCCACAACGGCAGGAAGATATAACACCAGAGCAACGACTTAACCAGCAACAGGCATGAACAAGAAATTTCAACTCAATCAACTCTTCGCCAGTTATGCGCAGTTCTGCAACTGCGCACCTGGTGCAGATACAAGCGCCGACTTCGACAGCCTTCAGGGTTCTGCCGTAGCTGCGCGCAAGCGTATTGTTGCCATCATCGGCAACAATACGTTCTCTGATATTGTGAGCATCGAGGAAGAAGATAGTGGCATCAAGGATTTTCTCCGCGCTGCCATGGCGAACCTTACGCTAGCTACCCAGATTATCTTCGATGCCGTGAACCGCAGGAAGAACGATATCAATCTCTACAAGTACGAGATGGAAGGCATGAAGCGCTCCTATATGGAGAACTACTTTAATGCGATGGATTCGTTGATTTCCGAACTTACTGAAGAGATAAGTGCCGATGATCCTTCCGATATCCGTCTTGCCATGGAAGACTGGCGCAAGACCAATTACTACAAGATGCTCAGCAAGCTGAAGGTGGTTACTGCCGATGAATTCGATGAAATTTATCCTATCGACCTCTCGTATCTCTTCTTTTTCCGTTGCGTTCCTCTTCAGAAAGAGGTGCTCGACGAAAGCATAGGCGCCTACTTCGACCGGCTCGAACAGGGAGGAGAAGACCAGACGTTTGCTGAGTTTGCCCAGAAGGCGCTTCCTATGCTCAAGCGTGCTCTGGTAAAGAAGACCGTGGCGAAGGCTCTCAGACGTTTCGATATCCTGGAGTTCCCTGCCACCATCCGCAACCTCTTCGATGATAACACCGCTACCCGCTCAGGCAGCGACGAGGCAAGCCGTGCGCTACAGCTCGCCACACAGCTAGACGGGGAGGTGGAAGATCTGCTGCATAATGTGGATATGCTCCTCGATGCTCAGGAAGGAAACGACTTCCTTTCCTTCTCTGCCGAGAACCGTCCGGACGACAACATGTATTTAATGCCATAAGCTTATGAGAAAGACGATAACCGTAAGAGCAAACGGAATAGAGCATGAAATCCCGAATTCATGGGAACTACTCACTTCTGACCAATATCTGAAGCTGGTGGAACTGCTTTCTCTCATGGAGAGTGGGCAGTTTTCCCCAGGCGCCGTGAAATGTCTGTTCCTCTGCTACATGAAGGGATGGAACCTGAACAAGATTAAGCGCGATGAGCGAACTCTGGAGAACTTCATGTCTATAGCCAGTCAGCTCTCGTTCATCTTCCAGGAGAAAGATGATAAGTTTGTGCTCGATCTCTGTTTCTGCCGGCAGCAGTTGCCGATTATCTTTATCGACAAGAAAGCCTATTATGGCTATGAGGTCAATACAGATTTCAAGTCGCTCACCTGTTCGCTCACGGCCCTTCAGTATATCGAGGCGCGCCAGCTGCTCGATATGGGCGAGGAAAGTCTTCCTCTGCTGGCTGCGATACTCTACTTCGACAAGGGAGTATATTCCTCGGAAGAGGCGCAGAAACTCGCTCTGAAGTTCAAGAAACTGCCAGTCAATACACTCCGGGCGATAGCCTTGAACTTTACTGCAGTAAATAATTTCCTCTTCTCGAAGACTGAATTCTCCCTGCTTACCAAGTTCATACCGAAGGAAGGCAGCAGTATTACTACCGATGCAACCGATGCGCTCTACGATCTCTCCAAGGATGGATTGGGTAATGCCCGTCAGGTAGAACAGCTGAACGTGCTTACCTATCTCCGCATTCTCAGGAAGAAGACTATCGAGGGAGTAAAGAGCCTGAAGGCTACCGGTATGGAGTTGGCCAAGATAGCAGACGAGGTAGGGTTACCGCTGGAGATAGTTAAAAAGATTATATAACTAAGGCAGAGGAGTAACCTCTCTGCGACAAAATTATAAAAGCCTATGTTATTGGATTTATTCGAATATTTTGCCAAGTTTCCTGCTACTGCAGGAGTTACGAAGGGTATTGCCAACAAGGGCGAGAGCAGCATGGAAGAATATGCTACCGTGCTCAAGGCAATCGAGGAGATGCCCGAGAAAGAACTGGTTCCGGAGATAGAAAACTACGTTTATGGCCAGTCGTTCGATGAGCTGAAGCAGCGCATCGATAAGCTTACCGGTTCCTTCCTGTTCGTAGATTACGGAGAAGTGGATATGCAGAGCGATGGGCGCCGGAGTTTCCAATGTACCCAACGTATAGCCGTAACTGTAGCGATGAAGTTATCTGCTCATGCTGATATGCTCGAACGGGTAATAGCCAACGACCGCACCCTTCAGATGCTTTCGAAGGTCCATGCCCGTATCTTGGCTGATGTGGAGACAGAAGGACTCTACTGGATGGACCGGGAGAGCGTTACTACCTGCGAGATTATTCCGTTCGTATCTGCAGAACTACAGAGCTACGGCTGGACCCTCATGCTGTCGGCAACAGGTGCAGATATCCTCGATGTTCACCGGATGTCGCGAGATATGGCACGCTAGCGTCCTTTGCGGTTCCGGAATATTTGCGTAATTTTGCAATGTCTAAAAAACATAAGGCCGAAATGTTATGAAACAATATAAACGAAATATACCGATGATAGCAATCACCTCGCTCCCTCTGACGGCCGTGTCGGAAGGGTTCCAGTATGTGTATCAGGATTGGGAATTCGCCAAGTGGATAGCGATAGCCGTCTCTATCGATACCTTCCTGGGTGTGTGGAAACATCTTATCCATAAGGATGCGTCTAGCGAATCCTTCTTCTCCAGGTTCTCACGGAAGATTGTAATCTACATCTTCCTGATGATCCTGAGTAATTTTGCAAGTCATGCCACCGTAGAGGGCTCTACCGTTGGCGCGATGCAATGGATAGGAACCTATATCTGCGTGTTTATGATGGTACGCGAGGTGTTCTCAATTATCGAGAACATACAGGCGATATATCCGATATTTCCGAGGAACTTCGTAAAGCACATGAAGGACTTCAACGACAAGGGAGACTACATCGGCGGCGGGCCTATCAATTTTTCAGAAAAAGATGCGCCCGATGATGCATAATTAGGTATACATTATTATAATATATATAAAGGTATGGCAAGTAAAGCTCAATTAGCCTTCGCCCGTCAGGTGTATGCTGCGGCCGTGGAGGCAAAAACAGAAATAGATCCCGCCTTCGTTACTGCCCAGGCGATGCTTGAGACAGGATGGGGTGCAAGGGTTATCGGTAAGGCTAACCTCTTCGGTATTACCAAGGGCAGCCAATGGGACGGAGATATCGTCATGGTGAAGACTCACGAGTACTTCAAGACTCCTAAACAGAAGTTCAAGGAGCCAGACCGCATCGTCTCCGTGTGCAAGGTTGCCGGAAAAAATCTCTGGTATTATACCGTGATGCGTGCCTTCAAGGATTTCGACTCCGTAGGCGACTGTCTGAAGGAACATGAACGTCTCTTCCAGAAGCCTGGCTATAAGGATGCCTGGCCATGCCGTAAGGATCCGTTCAAGTTTGCCCAGAAGATATGTGACGGGGTAGGGTGCAAGTACGCTACAGATCCTACGTACCTCACCACCATTACCTCGATTATCAAGACGATCCAACGGAAGTGTGTATAAGTTTTAAGTGTTTTGTTGTTATTTGTTGTAAGTTGTGAATAGGTTTATAGGTTTTATTAAGGTTATTTTTCTAGTGCTGATTCCGCTCGCCCTGGTTGTGGCATTCAAGGAGTGTCACGACCTCCGTGGCGAGTCGGAGCGCACGAAAGAGAATCAGGATATCCTCCTTCATAACGGCAGGGTAGAGATAGGACGCACGCAGTCAGGCAGGCCAAGAGCTTCCGTGCAGGCGATCACGTTGAAGACGTCTGACCTGAAACGCAGTCCGGACTCTCTCCTTGCCGTTAACAAGAAGGAGCTCAAGATAAAGAAAAGCCGGATTATGGCGGCAGCTACAACCTCTACCACCACCAAGGTGGACGTGAAGGCAGCCATCCAGCCGGTTCCTCACGATACATGCAGTCGAAGTCTTTCCGGTCTTTACCGACCGCCCGACGTCTCGCAGACGGTTTCCTGGAGCGATCCATGGATAACCCTGCGGGGCGATATCGAGGGCGACAGCATGCAGGTGCATATCGAGAGTCGCGATACCCTTCAGATGATTGTTCATCGTGTGCCGAAGAAGTTCTTCTTCTTCCGCTATGGAACCAAGGGTGTGCGCCTGTCGGTGGTGGGCCAGAACCCGCACTCCCGGCTCTCTTATCCAAGGATTATCATGTTTAAGAAATAGTTTAAGCGTTTATAGGTATGTGTAGTTAGGCTGAATTTTATATTAGATGTATCTTTTTTATACTCATGATTATTAGTTACAGTTATGATCTTCTAACATTGCACAAGCGTGTGTTCTAATTCTCATATGGAAATCTATCGTTCTTGTTGTAGAGTACGGTTTTCCAAGTTTATAAAGTTATCAAAATTATCAGGAAGCCCCGGTGCGAGATGCATCGGGGCTTTTTCTTGCTGTTTTCTGAAAATAATCAGCAAAATGTTTGATGGTTCCAGAGAAAAGTGTTATCTTTGCAGGCGTAATGATGACATTGAACTAAGGTTGTGTGCAGATTGAGCAGAGTTTGTACGTAACAAGTGAAAAGAAATACAGCTGTGTGGCTCGTGCTGAAGGACTGCTCTCCGGATGCACGGGCCCTTTTTATGATTATGAAACCAACAGACGATGACGACTGGATTCCTCAGCGTGGAGGTGGAGACGACCGCTCAAATGGCGGAACCGTGATACATCCCCAGAGCGGAAGCTAGAAACGAGATGACGGTGATGATGGTGGCTACAATAACAGTACACTTGATCACCGTCATCGCTTTTTCTATATGGTCGCAGCGGTTGGCAAGAATACTCTTGTTGCGGTCGATGATTTCCTGGTTATTGCTGATGGCATCGAGAAGGGTATTGACGGAGTATATGGCGTTCATCTCTTCCTGGTTATGCCCCTTCTTCAGAAGTCTGTCGATGTTTTCCTCCTGTATCATGTTCCTGGGCTCGTTGCCTGTATGCCTGAAAGGGTGAATCCATAGAACCTGGTTTATCATAATGTATAGCGCGATAAAGATGCCTGCCCATAGAACAGCAGCGGTAGAGAGCTGCCATAAAGATGGGCTGGAGAATACGAATGCCGTGAGGGCGATGAACACCGTGAGCAGGAACCCGGTCATGGTGTAGGCGCGGTCGGTAGACTTGCGGAGCTGCTCCAGCGTGCTGCTTGCCATTCTGTCTGAGCGCTCCAGGATGATGCGGGCTGTGTGCTCGCTCAGGTTCTTGCGAACCTTGCCGGTTATTATCTTTTCCATACCTTATATATATTAATAGGTGAAACATTTCTTTTCTGCAAAGATACACTTTTTCCCGCTCATTTTCTACCTTTTCATGAATAGAAAGCTTAAATATAATTAATACTACGATTTTTCGTATAAAATATTTGGCTACTACGAAAAATAGTAGTATCTTTGCATTGTCTTAAAATAAAACGATATGAAGAAGATTTTAGTAACAGAAAAAGAGGAAGAACTGATAGAAGCTATCAGAAATTTCCGGAAGTCATACCCTAGAGGTAATCCACAGTTATTATGGTACGCTCAGCAGCTGTTTGATGAGATGATTGAGCCACCAGAGTATTACACCAAGTATTAACAACAGCCTTCCCTTCGGGGAAGGCATTAAAAAGCATAAGATTATGGAAGTAACAATGACGCAGGCTAAGGACAGCACAGTAAAGCAGCGCATACAGGATATCCAGATGACGGTATCATGGCGCGAGATAGCACATACCTATTTCGGAAAATCGGCATCATGGCTTTATCATAAGCTCGATGGTATTGATGGAAATGGTGGTGTAGGTGGTTTCACCGAAGAAGAGAAGGTAATGCTCCGTGGAGCACTTTGTGATGTTTCCAATCGCTTGCGTGCGGCTGCGGACAGAATATAATGAGGCTGGGGTCATCGTTCCCCATAAGACAGAAGTCGCCATAGCCTTGTGGCGCATCAGCCCCGGTGCAGCAGCGCATCGGGGCTTTTCATTCCCATTTTCAAGTTTTTTGTGTTAAATACCCGCTTTCGTTTGTTCTGTTCAGAAAATAATAGTATATTTGCACCGTGAGAATTAGTAACAGA
>ERZ773229.1664-NODE-1664-length-14647-cov-4.498355_pt1 | contig 14647 bp, 23 predicted proteins | sample MGYA00580992_ERZ773229 | MGnify/ENA primary metagenome ERZ773229 (study PRJEB29015, sample SAMEA2737795) | human gut metagenome | biome: human gut; feature: human-associated habitat; material: faeces | place: China | collected 2012 ... | reverse complement strand
GGGATCTATTAGCAATTCACTTTCTTGTTCGATAACCATCACTGGTTAGAGGGCGTTTTTAAGCGCCAATTTGCCGCCTATTGCGTTGCCTGCGATGACAAGCAACAAAAATACCCAATATGTGTCGACTTTTGTAGCTATGTACGCCATATCTGCAATGCAGTGCTCAAACCCACACAGTATGAACGTGGTGATTGCCATGATTACAATCAACGGGTTGCGCTTGCCGTAGTCCACTGCGAGGAACATAAGCACACCGCAGCCTATGCCGTTGCACAGCACTTTGTACCAGGGCGCGTTGCATCTCTGGTACAGATCTACAGCAGACAGCTGAGCATCGAACAGCAGGCTGCCAGAGAATGCGCCGAGCATGTTGAACACAAGCACGACCACGAGTATCGTCACAGGCGTACGATAACCGACCTTCCCTGTAAACAAAGGCAACTTGTAGTGAATAATACACAGCAAGGCCAAAGAAAAAAGGATCGCTCCTAAGAACGATCCTTCCGTAATGGCCACTTTGCAGCCAATGCTTATCAGGAAACCGGCAGCTGCCGCCTTAACCAAGCTCAACTCCACGCTCCTTCAAGAAGGCTCTGAAGGAGTCCATGAAGTTCTCTTTAGGTCTGTTGTCGTCATCTGCTTCAGCATCATCACCTGTACAGGCAGCTTCGTCGGTATCCTCGATGGTAACAGCGATGGTCATGGTTTTGCCTGGGATATAGACTGCATTGGCGAGTTCTGTGACAAGCGTCTTGATGAACTGTTCAAGATCTTCATCACTCATATTCGAGCAGTCGACAGGAAGCTGCGGACCTTCGTCCTTGACACTGTCAGCGGGCTTGCTGCACTTACATGTGTCGTGCTTGCAACTTCTGGCGTACGCCTTATCAGCTTTCATGAATCTTCCTTTACTGTCTCTCTTCTGCATATTGTTCCTTTCTTGTTTGTGTTGTTTTGTTCTGCAGTATCTTGGTACGTGATATACATTCTGTCACGGCACAGGCATATTAAACGCTTTGAAACCTGTTCCGCTTGCTGTATCTTCATAGCTCAGCTCAGCACGCTCACAGAAAGTGACAATGAAATCCATATTTATGTTACCTGTGCATAGAATATCTTTCAGGATTTTCGGCGCTGCCTGAGGATCCCAGTCTCTACGTAAAGCCACAGCTATCAACCGCTTATCAGCACCCCACATAGATATAACCTGGCTATAGTTACCCTTATCGTTGTCTACATTAATATAACCGCCAGGCATATAGACATCGACAATCATGTTACCTGCGGGTGATGCTTCAAATACTAAAAAGTCGTGCTTAAGGTCTGGACTCAGACGCTTAAAAGCTCCAGTGCCGACATTTGCTGGTATAAATATTGATTTCACTCTCTACCTCAAACTGTAATTGTTGCTGCTTCTCTGATACACTTAGAGTCATCCACAGTGATGTCTCCTGCACAAGATGCCTTAATACTGACCGATGCTCCTGCATCGAACTGATCCGCACTGACCGTTTTGACATCACTGAGATCTTCCATAGGTGTATTGACTGTAGCGCTGTAATTCGTATCTTCCATATCGTCTCCTTTCTATGTGAGGTAATATAGCACATAATTGACATTTGTCAAGTATCTCTATTCTCTGTCCTTGTCCAAACTGCAACAGGTAACCACAAGACATTTTTAAAGTCATAATCACAAGCTGCAAGACCGTCTTCACCTAGATCATACCAAAATATCGCATTATTGGACGCTACATACATATACAGTTGATTCAGCTGCTGTCGAAACCGTGCAGGGCTGAAACCATGCTTGAAAAGATCACTGTATGCTAAATCAGCTTCGATTGTATACGCGAGCTTTAGGCTACCTTCTACATGTATACCTATGCTTACACGATCACAAGTTACAGAAAGGTTGAAGTCAGTGACATGTCCGTTGGAAAGGAGCACATAACATTTATGTGCATTCTTCTTCAGGAAGCTGTAACTTAATTTATCGTTGTCGTTCAAAAAGATCATGGCTCGCTTTCCTTTATGGGAGGCAACAGCTGCCAATCTCTAGAAGGTAACCAGATGGAGCAAGCATCATTGAGCTCAATAATCACGCCTTCAGTGCCCAGGCTGTTTACAATAACATGCGTGTTCGGAAATTCAAGCATCCTGCGCACAAGTCTTGACACAGTATTTTTAAGAAATTCCTGAGAGACCTTGCGCTTAAATAGCTCACTGTAGTACAGCCTGATCAGAAAGCGCTGCGTTTTATTTTCGACATCTATGTGAATATCCAAAGTGAGGCAGTCCCTTGCTTCACAGTAGATCTTTATGGCCTCTACCTGACCTCTTAATAAAACCTTATCATATGCGTAACATTTATTGTTCAGATACTTAGCAACATCATCTACGGTTAGCATATCAATCCTCCTTTACAATTTTCACTTTACATCCATATTTCTTCTCCAGGTCAGCCATGGTAACCTCGCGTACCTTCTCAGGGCGCTTGATAAGGCTATGCATCCAGGTGGTAGCATCGAAAACAATTGCCCCAGTCCTAGCCTCAGCCTTGATTAACCAGCTACGACCAGCGTTAAGCCAAACGTTTCCAACGGTCTTCGGCTTTGAGCTGCACCAATACGCTTTCCCAGCCTCATCCACAGCTGCGTACTGAGCCCAGTCGGGGCAGCTATCAAGGTCGAACACTTTCTCATTCAGCACGCACCGCTTTTCTGTACGTGTTACTGTGACGTCTCTTGTGTCGAGATCTGTTACTTTCATTTCATGCTCCTTTCTTGTGCACCTTATTGTTGGCTATGCAAGCCTACTGTATGCTGCTCGTTCGACTGCATAAAACGTTCCAGCACTCCTTAAACGCAGCGTAGTTGTCTTCACAGCATGCAGGCATGTGATACGAACGCAACGTATCACCTGTATCGAACTCTATATAGTCGTCAGTTACCTTTTTGATTCTCATGAAAACCCCTTGATTTTGCGCCAGCATCTCCAGGTGTTCCCAACGAGCTCAGCCAGCGCAGCATGTATTCACCGTAGTTGTCCTCACCTATGTCGGCCCTCTGCATCCAGCGGGCAAAGAACCCTATGACATCTGCCAGCTCCCTGTTGTTCATGCGCTTGAGTAGGTCGCCATTGGTAACTGAACCGCAGTCAGTCTTATAGGGTTTGCTGTTCTTCTTTACGAAGATAACATCCCTGCCGTCAGTCCTATGGATGCTGAGACAACTAAGCTCGCCGTGAACGGAAGCTGACTGTATAATCTCGGATCTGTGACACCTGCTGTCCCCCTCTTTACTGAAAAAGACGCAGCCATCGCATATACTGCTGTCGATAGCCTCGTATTCACTGCCGAACATCGTGAATTCAGTCAAACTTGCTTTGGACATAACCCACCTTTTTCAGTCCCTTTTCGCTTTCTTTTTCTATGAGCCTGAGCCTGGCTGCATCAGGGCCACACTCGCATGCTTCCGCATGCAACGATGCTTTCACGCGGATCTTATTCAGCATCTCGCGCAGGTAGCTGTTTTCGGCTTCCAGCTCCTCAATGCGATCTTGTATAACACCCTCAATCGGGCGACCATTCCATCTGTCTGCTACGGCGTAGCGAATTCCATCAAAGGACGTTTTTGCTCCGCAGTCTTTACACAAGACATGGACATCTTGAATCATTTGATTGTCTTCTATAATAAGTCTTGTTTCCCCGCAAAACGGACATGGCTTCAATTCTTTGCTCATTCCACCCATTTCCCATCTTCGTTTTGGCGTTCAAAGGTTCCGCAGGGGAAGCCGTCAAGCTTCCAGTCGGATTCAATAAGTGAGTCTGACGACATAACTTTACCCTCGAAATGCAGGATTCCATTCGCCCTCTGATATCCGAGGCATAGCGTAAGATTTTTGCCGCCATCTTCAAACACCTTGCCTACCTTGCTTTTCATCTCGTCATCATTCCACTGACGGAGGCGAGCACGACTAACGTTATCCCATGTGAACACCCCGACTACGGTTTCACCATCAAGCGTCACCTTGACTTCCGTTGTATTGTATACACGAGAGTAGGTAACGCCGTAAACCTCCCCATAGAATGGCTCTCTGTTGTCAGGTGTGACATACACAAACGCTCCGGTTTTACACCAATCGGGAACCTTCTGTGGGGATGTCTTATTATGGTCTTCAGTTCTTTGCCAGCCTGTTGTATTCAAGCCGGAGATACAGCACACTTCTGGAGGCAGGCCATCTGTCTTGCATGTACATGTATGTGTACAGTTTATTGATGTACATTCACAAGTGTATTCTGTCATTTTACTTCCTTTATTGTTTCGTTTATTTGCTCTACGCGATGAATGCGAGATTTGGTTTCAAGTACTCAGGTATAGGTTTCCCTTCCTGCCTGTAGCTGTGTATATCACTGGCTACTGAAACATGCGGAAACATTTCATGCTCGGCTTCCACATTGGAGTGCATGATTTCATAACTGAGGAATTTATGGGCCAATTGCCCTCTGACAACCCGGTCGTTGATGAGCATAACAGCTGACTCTATGCGGCGGTAGCTATGATCAAACGCAGCATACGAACCCTTCCTGTACAGATATCTGTCCAGCACCGCTCTGTCGACTACTCTGACATCGCTCTCTATTGCTCTGTACTGCCAAGACCTGCCTCTGCTCTGCCATCTGTTATCATATCCAAGAACAGGCTTCTCAGAGAACCAGCAGGCAATGCCGTCATGATCAACAGCCGCAAACTTTGCCCACATAGGACACTGATCCAGAAGGAACACACCCATGCTCATCTTATAGACAGGCATGGTATGCTGCGAGCAGATTTCGACATTCATTTCGTTCTCCTTATTTCCTGCAGCATATCTATATAAGATACGCACGCATATCCTTCTTTGTTGTAATGCCTTGTTCTTGCTACTGCTCTGTTACCTGCGGACTCGCAGAACTCGTCTGAAAAGTCCACAAGAAACGCAATCTCCTTTCCGTCGTCAAGTCGCGCAAGACGTCCAGGTATCTGCACAGACGGTATCCCGGATACAGCACCATCCGCTCTTATAAGTACAGACAAGTGGTGCAGGTTGATACCCTTTGACCAGACGCCTGTAGCTATGAGTGATTTATACTCACCAAGCTCGGCCTGTTTTTTCACGTACGACAGTTGCTCAGCTGACTGTCTATACTTGTACATGTCCACATTCTCGAGCCCTTTCTTACGCCTATATGAGCTAAGGTCGCCTCTTTCACCATGTGCGAAATGCAAACCAGGAATAAGTTCGCATAGCCGTATCAAGTGCTCAATAGTCTGAGTCATGATGAGTATCTGTGCATCTGGATTCGCCTGCCTGATGTCGTTGAACACGCCTGCAATGAGTCTGTTCCTTACAGGATTGTTGGTATACATCAGCCGGTACTGTATTGCATTCGGCAGCTGCTTTATGTCGTCAAGATATGTCAGCTTTTTCTCGATCGGGACCATGGTGTACTCTATGGGCGTCACCGAACCTGCTGCTACAGACTGCTCGAATGTCTGCTGCTGTAGCACAGGACCGAACAACGATTCAAAGTACAGGTGATCACCTTGGTTTCTGATCGGAGTCGCTGTAAACCCGAAGCGGCGACAGAAGCAGAACTGCTGCAGCTGGAAGCCCGTCTCGTTATACCCAGCGCAATGACACTCGTCCACAAGCATCAGCTGTACCTGTTCCGGTTTGACTTTCGTCATGGACTTCGTAGTAGTGACGATGATGCGTTTGCCATTAATCTCGCTATGCTTCATATCCAGCAGGCCAACCTGACCGGGAAGCACATCAGAGATAGCTCTGTACAGCTCTCTTACGACTTCGCCCGCATTGCATACAACAAGTATGTTCAGTGTAGGGTACAGTTGACAGAGCACCTTGATGAGGAAGCTTTTGCCGAACGAGACATTGGAGCACAGCAGACCGCCGTCACTGGATATGATGCTCGCCAAAGCTTCCGCCTGTCCCTGCCTGAACTGTATACCCGACAGACAGCTATAGTCAGGATCAGGTCTAAGTGCCGGATCTCGCTGGTCGTCTATACTGTAAGGTATATTGCGCTTTTCAAGCTCTAACTTGAGGTGCGGCCAAAAACCTATCAAGAAGTAACCTGAACCATTCCTTGATTCAACGCAGCTGTGACTCGTGAACTTATAGGGCTTAGGTTTGCCTGTGCCACCTGCACGCTTAATGGCATCCTTCTCTGCCCTAAGCTCCTCCGGTGTCTTTGGCTCGCGCATCGTGAAACGAGCTGTATCACGCAGACTCACGGGCCACGGGGTACACGAGCATACAGTATAGCTGAGCTTTATAGTCAGGCTGTCAGGCATTATCTTTACATGCTTTGTATTGGCTCAAACACGCTTTCTTTTCCACTGCACTATCATAGTAAGATGATGCATCGAAGCTCATGTATTGTCCAGTACCGGAACGTTCAATTGGCATACAGCATCCTAAAACGCCTCTTGGCAATTGCCATCTTTTGTCTGAGCTGAGAACAGGCTTAGTGCTGTACCAGCTTGCAATGCCGTCATGATCTACAGCAGCCCACTTAGCCCAAGAAGGACACCGGTCAAGCAGAAATACTTGAGTATCCAACTTGTAGACATCTGCACTTAAGTTACTGCTGGTCGCAGCTGCAGCCTCAGATGTAACATCTATCTTTTCTTTCGTACCGCAGCACTTCACAACCTTGACTTTGCAACCAAACTTCTTCTCCAGGTCGGCCATGGTTACCTCAAGCACCTTCTTGGGCCGCTCGATAAGACTGTGCTGCCAGTCGGTGGGATCGAAAACATTTGCTTTACCGTCTACCATAACTACAGGACTATACGTATCGCCAATCCAACCGTTTTCGACGGTCTTCGGCTTTGAACTGTACCAATACGCTTCCCCATCAGCATCCACGGCTGCGTACTGAGCCCAGTCAGGACAGTCATCAAGTTCGAACACTTTCTCATTCAGGATGTACCGTTTTTCTGTACGTGTTACTGTGACGTCTTTTGTATCGAGATCTGTTACTTTCATCTTCACGCTCCTTCTCTGTTACAACATAATTTCCCGCTCGATTCTCCAGCACGATGCTTCCGGAAACCTGATTTCACGTATGTCGGTATTACTGTATATATAAAGTACAGGACATATCGCAGATAAGTCTGCATCTAGCTCCTTGTCTTTCTGCAACAAAGCACTGAAGAGTGCATACTCAAGTTCTGATTGCACTACAAAATAATGCAGCGCGCCTTTTTCCTTGCTGACAGTACGCACATCTATGACAAGTTCTACAATACGCTTTTTGTTTTTCAGCAGCAATCTCAGCTGCAGCATGGCATTGCCGTACTCGTCGCTGATCTCACGTGCGGAGAACTCGAGCAATTTACATCTGCCATATTCATAGTGGTCTTCTGCTGGGAGGCACTGTGTTTGAGGCAGATCGGGTGTAGCATCTTTGATTCTGCTGACAAACCTGCCTTTGCTGTCTCTGCACAAGTGTGCCGATACATTCTTGTGTGCAGACTTTGGTCTATTTATCAGACTGTAGACCCAGTCATCTGCCTTGAACAGAAGTGGACGCTTATCAACGTCACATATGGACTTATACTTGTCTTTCAGAGATGTTAACCAGCCGAAGGAACACAGAACTGGCTCGTTACTGTACCAGAATGCGTTTCCATTCTTGTCAACAGCTGCCCATTTAGCCCATACTGGGCAGGTGTCAAGTTCGAAGACCTTCTCGTTCCACGCATACTTCACTTGCGTGCAGATTTCGCTTCGATCAAGTTCTTCCACTTTCATCTCGTTCTCCTTATAATGTTATTTCTCTGTCACATTCTGCTGCAACAGTATCTGACTGACTTATGACGAATGTGCTGCCATCACTTCCACTGAGTGTTTCTGCAAGGACTCTGTAGAGCTTGGTAGCAATGACTTTGTTCTCTGGTGACAACGATGCATCAGCTTCGTCCAGCAGAAGCAATGTCAGATCCGGCACTGCCGTTACAACGAGCGACATCTGTATGGCAATTGCAGCTGCAGCCTTTTGTGCACCGGACAACATGCCTGCCTGATGCTGCACATCGCTATCGTCCATCCTGTACTTGAAGACATGCTCTGCAGGATCGAGGAAGACTGTGAAAGGCATCTCGGACAGTTGCAGGTAGTGAGCTATATTGCCGTTCAAGGCAGATATCTTGCTGTTGAGATATCGCGCCTGTGCTCTGCTTTGTGACAAGACATCACGCAAAGTCGACAGGACCTGCCGCACACGTTCGTTACGTTTATACCTGACAGCATCCTCGTCAGCATCGTGCACTACCTGCTGTGCAGCTGCAATGGAAGCAATGCATGTCTCGTATGTGGACTTCAGTTCTGTCTCTCGGGCTTCTGCACTTCGTAGCATGATTTCCACCTGCTGCTTTGATACAGATGCATCGTACACAGGCGTTGCCTTGAGCTTTTCGATCTCAGCAGTCACCTGCTCCATTTTATGCTGGAGTTCTGTTTTGTGCTGCAGCTGTTCCATGTACCGAAGTCTTTCAGCACGCTTCTTTCCAATTGATTCCAGAACTTTATCATCTGAAGCAATATCATGTTCAAGTAGTGCCATACGCTTTTCCAGTTCAATGCATTTATGTGCATTGACATCATAGCTCTCTGAAAAGGTCTTGATGGCCTGCTCGTAGCTTAAAGCTTGCTGCAGTAACAGTTTGACTTTGTTGTTACGGTACGTCTCCGGACTGGTACTGAGGTTGCAGCCGCATAATTCACAGGTATCAGGCGTGTGTATATTACGCAGCTGATCAAGCCGCCGCTTGCTGTTGTCTCTATCGGCACGAGCACTGTTCAGCATCCGCTCACAAGTTGACTTTTCAAGCCGCTGTGCAGATACTTTGGATACCAACGCAGTCTCAGCTGCTGTCTCGGTTTCGATATCCACTACAGGAGCTTCCTGCAGATCCTTATACTTATTGAGATCTCTGCTGTAGACTGCCAGTTCCTGTTCGCGAAGACGCAGCAGTTTGTCACGGTCAGCTACAGACATGCTGTTACCGAATGCCTGCAGCGTTTCCCTTGTAGCTTGTACAAGTTCCTGCTGTTCCTGCAGCTGCTGTGCCAGCAGTTCTTTCTGTGCTGACTGCTGCTGCACGGTCTCTGCGGCTTGTTGCTTTCTTGTGTCAAAGTCATCACGCAGCTTCGGTATACTGTCACAGGCGTTCTTCAGGTGCTGTCTGTAAGTCTCAAGCTTTCTGGTATCGAAAATGAGACCTAGGAACTGATTGATCTGAGCGGCTGTGGCTGTCAGAAGCCAAGACGAGTTTTCCTGTCGCAGCCACATCAGCTGCGCCATTACCGGCATTGCGATACCTGTGAACTGCTCGAGCCATGCATTTACTTTTTGACGATTTTTAACAATTATTACATCGTCTTTACATAGCGTGTCGACCAGCTTCGTACCAGTACCTGCAAACCTCTTCAGGACGTACTCATCGCCGTCTACCGACAGTGTTAGTTCGACATAGCCAGGGACGCTTTCATCGTCCTGCTGAAGGTCGCTTTGTGTGCCCCATGCCGGATCACACCAACCGGTCAGCCCGTAGATCAGTGCTCTGAAGACTGTCGTCTTTCCCGATCCATTAGGGCCTGCTATTCTGGTCAGGCCAGGCTGCACATCAAGCGACAGCTTGTCGAACCGACAGAAATGAAACAGCTCCATGTGTTTGACTTGTATCATGTGGTCACCTTCCAGTTCGTAAGCAGTGTCGACAGCAGCTCGTCAGGCTTATCCGCAGCTGTCAGTCTGTCAGCCAGCGGCTTCAACACGTCAGCAAGCAACGGTTCGGTAGCCTCGATTTCCTGAGTTATAGCTTCCTCCAGTGTAGTTACACTGGACTCATCTGCAGCACTTACTTCTGTCGAAGTCCGTTCCGTGCGGACGACTACAATGCAGTCCTCTCTGCTGAGCTGACTTTTAGGCGGCACATAGTCACCGTGCACCTGCAGTATCGCAACAGGCGGCAGCTCCAGGCTTCTGTCAAGAGCATCCAAAGACGCTGCAAGATCGAAGTCAGGAGAGGCACTGTCAAGAAACGCAAAAGAACGCACGCTGACGGGGTGTTGAGAGGGTACCCCGGTGTCACTGTCGAGTTCCCAGTAAAATTGCTGTCTACGGGCCTGCAAAGTGTCCTGAGGGACGAGCGGACCAGGAGACTGCACTCTGCCTTTGCCAAGGCTGGAAGCAACATGCTGTGTAACATGGATGTCACCTGAGTACACAAGGACATCCTGACCTACGGTATCCAGAATTTCATTCGCTGTGCATATACTGGCGCCGTCAATGGACAGGAAATCGTGCACAGCCTGATGCATGATCAATACAGGTTGACCGCCATCCTTGGTCTCGTCACTGAGTGTCTGTGTAGCCTGAGCAAGGCACTCAAGAAATGACTCTCTGCTGCGCTGCCAGTCGATGCCGCAGATGACGAGATTACCCTCACGCACTGCAGCATCAGGTATCAGATGCAACGCATAAGGACACATCACAGGTACGATAGACGGCTGACAGTCGTCATGATTGCCAGCTATGTACAGCACCCTGTTGAAGTGGTTCAGAAATTCGGCTGTCTCCGCAAGGTCGACATTGGACGGTCTGTTCGAGTCGAGCAGATCTCCGCAGGAGATAAGCACACTTGACGTGTCTGTTTCGGACGCCATCTTGCGCATTGCCATGTAGGCGTCGCCCTGCACAGCAGCAAAGTTGGTCCATAGTCGTGACTTCACATGGCAGTCACTGACAAGATATATCTTTCGTTTCATTCTTAGGCCTCTCTGGCTTCTGTTAGAGGGTAACCCTACATAACGAGAGGGGGTAACCCCTTTAGTAGCCCTCTACGGGCTTTCTTTTAGGTTTGATGGGATTCTGGCATCATATGGTGCCACACAAGGAAAATCAAAATCCTTGCTCCACATGCCAGGCAGGGCGCAGCCCGGACGCAGCATGTGCTACGTGTACGTGTATATACGTCGCGCATTATGCGCGTGCGCAGTATTATATTATTACGATACCCCTTTAGGGGTATCATAATAAATAATACCTAATATACATGTCCATCTGGTGTACCTTTCAGAGTACCTTACGGTACTTCTTCAAGGTACACTAGGTAAACTAATAAAAAAAAGTACCTTATGGCAGATGGAACATTAAGGGGAGACTATAGAGGGGATTAGGAAGGTGCAGGGAACCTTAAGGGGAGGAGAAGGAGGACCATTAAGGAGGAAGATACCCACGAAACAGCCTTTCGGCATGGATTATGATATTCTGCTGCCTTTGGTGTCTTGAAAATGGCAACATGTCAGTAACAGTTATGCTATAACTGTTAAGCCAATGCATCCTCAATCTCGTCAAAATCCGTACCGAAGCCATCACCAGCGCTGTCTGACAAACATACTGCTGTCTTATGCATGCTCCGATATCCTCCTCCAAGACCTTTCCTTGCATTCTTAGGCCTCTCTGGCTTCTGTTAGAGGGTAACCCTACACAACGAGAGGGGGTAACCCCTTTGGTGGCCCTCTACGGGCTTTCTTTTGCTTTCAGGCCTGTCTAGGCCCATCCTTATCATCACTGCCTGTTATAACGAGCCAGCATATGCCTATGGCCACCAGTGTCGCTATCACTGTAGTCGGCATGAATGCCGCAACGACCAGTACCAACAGCAGAAGAAGCACTGCTTTTCGCACTGGAATCCAACGTTTCATTTCGTTCTCCTTTTTACAGTTATAAACGTTTATTACTTTGTTCGGTTTACTCCATTCGGAGCTGTATATTTCGTCTTCAGAGACTTGTCTTCCACAATACCTGGATGCTTCTGATGTCAGCTTATGAATCATCTTGTTGCGTTCAGGTGTGTAGACAATACCTGTGACTATATATAGCAGCTTGCGAAGGAACTTCAGTATGTCTTCTTGCAATAGGTGTGCCGGTTAACGGCTTACACCCTGTGTCGGTCTTACCTTAGCCGTGGGCTTACGCTTGCGCTACTGCGTTCTCTATGTGGCAAACGTATTCTGCCTTATAAGGCGTTCCTAGGGGGCTATGTGAATGCGTGTGAGAAATTTCAAGGCTGACTTCGTCATAGTGTCTCCTTTTAATAGCTTCACACCGTCATTCTCATTTACTTTGAAGACATTTTAGATGTTTGATTTTAGTTTTACTTCAGCCACTTCAATATGGGAGCCATACTGAGTTTGGCTGTATCTGATTTCTTTGTGTGCACAGGAACCTCAACTATGAAGATCCAGGCTGTCTGCTTGCCATCCTTGTCTGCAATGCGTACTTCGTCGAGATTGCCGTCAGGACCTTCCATAGCGTTTACCGTCACGTCTTTGTGTTCTTCCTTGTACTGCTCGACCATGTACATCATGTAATAGCTGGCAAGGCTTGCTGTAGAGCATGTGACAGATCGCATCAGGCTTTTGCCTGGTCTACTGACACATACAGTATATACATTTTTCATAGTGCACCTTAGCTTGTTCGTTTTCTGATTTCTCTGCGAAGCTTCTTTAGGGCTTCATCCTGCAGCTGTCTGCAGCGCTCTCTGCATCTGCCGACTTCCTGCGCCACTTCTTCCAGTGTGGACACACCGCTTCCGTCCAGTCCATACCTGATACCAAGCACGAACTGGTCGCGTTTAGGGAGGCGTTTGAAAGCTTTGCGCATCTCGTCCAGCAGCTCAGAGTCGTCCAGCAGGTCACCAAGATCGTCAGCTATGGCTACACGTGCCTTCTCGAGATTGGACATTTCGGTGTCGTCTGATTCCGCATCCACAGACACGCCATGGCCAAGACTGTTCAGCAGTGTCTTGATTTTGGCTTCAGGCATACCGGTGTATTCGGACAGCTGATATATGTCAGGCTGATAGCCGAGTTCGTCTCTAAGCTGATCCTGCATCCTGAGGAGTCTGGACTTGGTTACGTGCGTCTTTGCAGGTACTCTTACTGTGCGGCTCTGTGTTTCCACAGCTTTGCGCATGCGCTGCTTGATCCACCATGCTGCATATGTAATGAATCTCGTGCCTCTGCTGATATCGAACTTACCTGCAGCTACCATAAGTCCAACACACCCTTCGGCTATGAGATCATCGAAAGGTATTGGATGGTGCTTGAATTCCTGCGCTAATTTAAAGATAAGTTTTGAATTGGCAGCGAGAAGCAGATCAGCAGCAGCCTCGCTTTTCTTTGTGTCCTGTGAATGGAAGTCTGTGAATGCCTCTTTTTCCTGCTCAGCCGTTAGTGGCTTAACATTTGTATTGAGCTTGTACGACATTGCCGTCACCTATTTGTTCTGCAAGCTTTCGCACTGTCATGATCTCATCGGCATTGCACCGGAGTATCTTCGCGGATCACTTGGAGCTCGTGACGAATGTCACAAGCACCATCACCGCGCCTCTTACCGTGTGACCCACGGTTGCAACATCAAATTACGAGCTGCGTTCTCATCTCTGTCGAGATGGGCTCCGCAGTGGTCGCAATGGTATGTTCTGACGTTCGGAGGCATGGCCTCCTTCACATGTCCACAAGTCGAGCATCTCTTGGTACTCGGGAAGTACTTTGGTGCCTTTATGTGGTGCACCGCCTTGTACGAGATCTGGAACAGGATCGTTCCCATAAGAGAGCTGTTATATGCTCTTCGCACTGAACGTGCGGGGGCCTTCTTTTGCAGTTCACTTATGTCAAGATCTTCTGTGACTACAGTGGCGTGGTTTTTGCTCACCGTAGTTGTAAACTTGTGGGCTGCATCCTGACGGATGTTGGTAATCTTCTGTTGTATACGCTGGAGTTTGGTACGCTTGCGCTCTCGCGCATTGGAGTTGCGTTTGCTCCTTGAGAGTGCTCGCTGCGCTCTTCGCTTCTTGGCTTCGAGCTTCTGGAGCTTCTCTACTGGTAGCATAAGTACTGTTCCATCACTCGCTACTGCTGGGTGCTGGAGTCCTACGTCGATACCGACGACGGACTCTGGCGCTTCTTTGGGGACATCTGGACAGTCGAAGGCGACTGTCACGTACCAGTGGGAAGCTATCTTTTGTACCGTGTAGCCTGTGATTTTGCCTTGGAAGCGCGGCTGCTCTCGCAGCCTGACGTAGCCTATGTTGGGCAACCTGATGCGGTTGTCAACTATTGCTGCGTGCGCATTGTCGACCTGAAAAGAGATTCCCTGAGACCTCTTGTGCTTCTTCGGGTACTTTGTATTGTGCCTTAAGAAGTTCTTGAAGGAGATACCGAGATTATTCAGGGAGCAAGTGACTGCACTGCGTGCTGTCTTGATCGCCCACTCGGGCTTCTCAATTGTCCACAGATTCATCAACTTAGAAGCTGACGGTTTCTCCTGCGAGGCATCAGCTTTCCAGGCTTCGTACATCTTGCCCCACTTCTAGAGTCCCCAGTTGTACGCATAACGGGCGCAGCCTGCTGTCTGCATTAACAAACTGTGCTGCTCTTTTGTGCAATCTATGCGTATCTTATGGGCTCGAAACATGTAGCTTCCTTTCGTATACAGATAATATACATTCTTATACAGAAAATCAAAACGTCAAATTAATGTTGCATTTAATGAGACCATGGTT
>ERZ773229.1659-NODE-1659-length-14680-cov-2.705641_pt1 | contig 14680 bp, 12 predicted proteins | sample MGYA00580992_ERZ773229 | MGnify/ENA primary metagenome ERZ773229 (study PRJEB29015, sample SAMEA2737795) | human gut metagenome | biome: human gut; feature: human-associated habitat; material: faeces | place: China | collected 2012 ... | reverse complement strand
CAGTCTTTTCCCTCTGTCCATCCAGCATCCAGAAGCATAGAATCAATATAGATTTTTCTTGTCTTATACTCAGATAAATCAAGCGGCTTCGGAACATAGGTCTGCTGTTGTTCCGCACGCTTAGCAGTCAGTTCTTCCTTAAGGGCTTTATTTTCAGCAATCAGTGCCTGTAAATCCACGTCATTATCTGAATCTTTCGCCACCACTGGTTCTTCCTGTGTTTCGGTCAGTAATTTTACATCATACTGTCTCTCTTCATAAAAATCAGAATAGCAATATGACACATAATCCATAAAAACAAACAGGTTCTGTAAGCAAAGAATCGCTTCATCCTCTGTAATCTTTCTCCCGTTATGTGCGGCACGATTGCCGATCTTACGAATCAGATCAAGACGCTTCCACAAAGCATCATCCACCAAATCATGAAAATCCTCTGTGCTCATAAGACTTACAAGCTTATCCTGATACGGCATCTCCAATGACTTGTCCACAGAATACATCCATTTAATAGCAAACTCCATAGCACGACGGCAGTTGATCACACTGGACTCCCTATCAATCTTAAGGACTTTCTCAGCTGCTATTGCCACATCTGAAAAACTATTGAATTTTGGTTCTTGTTTCAAAAAATCAAAGTTGGTCATTATAAAACCTCCTTTCTCAATGCTAATTCTTTGCTTTAATTATACATATTTTTACCTTTATCATAGTTTGAATTGCTAAATAAATAAAAAATATGATTAGAAATGGTATCTTTATCGAACTATAATCGAAAGCTAAACTTAGTAATGTTAATGCTGCAACCATTATACTTGAATACAAATCCAATTCAGCTGTATTATCTGATTTATTAATCCATATTTGATATATAAACCACAGCATAGCAATAATTATCGTCACCAATGATGTTGCTGCGATACTACATTGTATAATATCTTTCTCCTTTACCTTACTGATAACGCATCCCGTAATAACACCAATAATAACGGAATAGAACACATTCCATGTAAGAAATGACCATATAGATGTCTTCCTAAACCTCATTTCCGTTGGGATACTTGGTATCCTTAAAAATACTGTAATCATCATGGTTGACACCAAGTATCCAATCACAATTATCTTCGCCCCAATATTATTAACCGGAATAAATAGTACAAGGATTGATAGTACAAGTAATGCAACAATACAAACATCTAATATAATTCGATTTAACATTTCACTTAATAAAGCTTTCTTAATAATCCCAAATATCTTTTCCATAATCGCTCCTTTATCACTGAAAATTTTGATTTGTCTATCTGTTCAAGAAATGTAACATATTCTTGCTGGAGCTCAATTGGTGGAACAATCAATTCTCTCTGCTTTAAAGAATTAAACTCTATATTATCCGCAGTTACAGCTCTAACTCCTGACAAAATATCTTTCTCGTGCATCTTAAACTGAACAGACAAAAATCTTGTTAATACTCTTTCGTTTGGAATAAATACCTTTAAATCCTGATTAACTGTTATCGGTACCGCATTAATTGCTACTGGCAATGTGTGCTTTAATATTCCACTTCTGATAACCATAATTACCGAGTTAATAGGAACCATATGTGCAGTACTATTATCCACACCCAATTGGTTAATCTTTATCTGACTATCAGTCAAAACATCTGTTTTCATATCTTTAGAAGACACCCATGGAATATCACCATCTTCGTAATATTCTGGATGTGATTTAGACGGAGTTCCACCTCCATAAATCTCCTTACAAAGCTTTTCTACTGTGTCAGTTTCCCATCCTTTATCATTATGAATAGCATCTCCAAAGAGTTCGACAAATCGGGCTTTGATAAGGTCGTCTAAAGACTGAAGTTCAAACCTTCTTTTACAACCTATATCTGAAATTTTATCAAGAATGCCTACAATTACTTTTTGCTCATCTAAAGACGGCAACTCCATTTCAATCTTTTTTAAATATCCAGCTGAAATATTAGGCTGTGCTCCTCCAACTCCATCTTTAGCAAATTTTTCTTTTTTGCTTCTAAGAAAATAATATAGATATTCTGGTATTACCTGTTCATTCTTCCTAAATGCTGCACATGCTTGATTAGTGCATGCTTTCATTTTCAAAATAGAAGTTGCACCTATTGTAGCACCATACATAGCTATTAATACTGTATTTTCTTCATATATCTTAGCAGATGAATTATTCAATCCTTCTTCCGTTATGAAATCTTCGGCTTCATATAAATACTCATTTTTCAGGTCACCAGTTTTAACCCAAGGAATATTGCCACCATAATACTCAGGATGTGCCTTTGAAGGTGTTCCACCTGAACCAATTTCAAATATATCTCCAAGTTTTACTCTCATCTATCATCCCTCTACGGGCTACTCGCAGAGCCCATTCGCATTCCGCTACCGCTTCATGCTCATGTTCTGCTGTCGCACAATACAGCCAATCCGTCCAAAGCACTTATGTAAGCAAGCTTCCAACGTGCTTTTGCCGTCTTGTCTGTACTCTGCTCATAGCCCTGCAAATCCGAATTTGGTCAGGACATATATTTTTGATGGGCTGATTTTACATTGTTCTGATTCACCATTGCATATTGCATCGTAGTGTCAATTTGTGAATGTCCAAGTATTTTCTGTACTTGCTCAATCGGCATACCTTTATCTATCGCCCTTGTAGCCATAGAACGACGAAATTTGTGAGGATGAATTCTTTCAAGATTCAATTCTCTTCCAAGCTTACGAAGTCTTATTTCTACACCACTGATTTTCAAACGATTGTATGGTGCATCTAATGTAACAAATAGTGCTGTGTTCTCATCAATTCTATTTTCTATATACTCTTTTAAATGAACTTTTGTTTTCGCATCAAAATAAACTCTTCGTTCCTTATCCCCTTTTCCATAAACAACACATTCGCGACCTTCAAAATCAATATCATCTATATTCAGATTTACTAATTCTCCTACTCTTATTCCAGTAGAATATAATAAATCAATAATAGCTAGATCTCTTTTTTCTTTGCAATTATCTCTTAGCTTTTCGATGCCCTCATCAGAAATTGTACTCTTAACAACCGTCTTTGTTTTTATCTTATGTATTCTTTTCATTGGGCTTTTTAAAATATAATCTTCCTCTTCAAGCCAGGAAAAGAAACTCGAAATATTTCTACGCACATTATCTATTGTAACATTCGTACAGTTGTTCCGCTTTTGATAATTTGATAAGTACTCACGCATTTCTTCTGTAGTTATCTTGCGAACACTTACTTCCGTGTAAGATAATAAATGTTCTATCGTTGTTTCGTAATATCTTATCGTACGTTCTGAACATCCTTCAATTTGTTTTGCCGCAAGAAACATTTTCAAAAATTCATCATTTGGTATATCCCTTTTTGATGCCTCATTTTCCGCAAATGTCTTAATGATTACTTCCTGCAGTTTCTTCATCTGAGCAATTGATAAATACTCCGACATCTCATTCAAAACTAATACAATTTTTTCTTCCATGCTGATACCTCCTTACATAAGTACCAGCATCCTTCAACCAATAAGTTTCTATCTACCATGCATTTTTGCCTGTTTTTATAAGGCTATCAATATCCATATATGCATTCTCTATTGCTTCAACATGGTATAATTCATACATATTAAAAATATAATCTGTCAGATTTTTTTCATCTAATATCTTCATGATTTCTGACGTTGTTTTATTTTTTTCCTGTGCATAACTTTCAATCAGAAAAGTAAAAAATCGAAACTCTTTATTCAATTTCATCACCTCGCAAATACAAGGAATTTCCCGGATCTCCTGTGGCTTCTTCATTTTCCCACATATCATAAACGGCAAGTGGACTGAAATACCATATCTTCATTTCGTCATCTTCCAGCATTTCATGTGTTTTTGATGCTAAAAATATTCTCAAAGCATCCATTTCAGAAATGCCCCGATTTTTTGCTATGAGTTCAGCAATTTCTGTGTCAAAATTTTGTAAGATTGAAGGGTCAGTTTTTTTTATCATACCTTTTCACCACCATCAAATTTTAATATTGATATTCCTTTTTCTGTTAAAAACGCATATTGGTCTGATAATTTTTGAGGCTTTAGCAATATGAGAGCCGTCTCTTCATCAATCATACCAGACATATAGTTATTTATAACCGGCATAGTATTATCATTTGCCACCGGTCCTATTACCAAATCATATTTTTTCCCTATATACATTCCTTTTCGATTATCCGTAACAAATCTTAACCATTCTCTATTGGCAGAATCGAATTTCAATATTGAAATGCCTTGCAATATTCCTTCATCAAAATCAAATATAGAAATTATTGGGCTCCCATTTTTGCGTCTTATGGTCTGTGTTTTAGCCCATCTAACAGCTTGCTCCCTGCTTGACGTAGTATAAAACCCAGCACCGAAATCAAGCATTCTGTTTGTAACCAATATTTGGGGTTTGCTTACCAGAACATTACTACCATGATATAAAGTCACTAAAATTTCCCCCTTTCGCGATATTTATATTATCCAAAATATTCCTGCATCAATGAATCAAATAATAACTGTGTTTCATCCAGTGCCTTTTGCACTGCAACTTTTGATTTGTTGACTTGGTATAAAAACTCACAATATCTATCAAGCAACATATCCTCTGGTATCGGAAGCATTATTGCATTTAGTTTTGCTTGATTTAACTTAGGCTGTGCTGAACCAGTAATACTATCAGAAATATCAATTAGCGAAAAATATATCTCTACATATTTCTGAAGACTCATCTTATCAAACCTCACAACATGTGCATGATTATTTACCCATACTTTTCCCGAAACAGAAAATGCAATAGGAGTCGAACGCATTAACAGATTTGCTCCGTCTTCTGACACCAACAAAATGTCTTCGTTAAAAATGTAATCCTCAACATAATCTACAATACCTGAGGCTCCATAATACGGATAAATTCCTTCAACTCTATCACCTGAGGAAATTGGTTTTCTTCTTGAATCGAGATTTTCACATATCTCATCAAATCGTTTCATTTCCCAGCTAAATGGATTCAATACTGGGTCACCAAAGAGTTCGACAAATCGGGCTTTGATAAGGTCATCTAATAACTGAAGTTCCTGTCTTCGCTGCTTAATTACTGATTCAATCTTTGTGATTTTCTGAATAATATTCCTCTGTTCTTCAATAGATGGTAACGATATTTCCATCTTTTTTGCCGTTTGAATCGTGAATGTACCTACTGTTGTTCCGCTCGAATTTTTATCAATAAATTCCTTTACATCCTTAGAATCAAAGGCTTTTACTAAATACTCAGGTAAAATTCTATCTTTTGCTTTTTGCTTAAACCACAAAATATTTCCATCTTTAAAATAGAATCTATCTTCTTGCTTAACGACGTAGCAAACTCCTAATGTTCCCACACCTGTCACCATTACATCACCAGCTTCAGGTTTTCCATACTTATCAATATATTCCAAGTACAAATCTTCATCAATAAATAGTTCATTATCCACATAACCATCTATAGATAACTTTGCAATCTCTCTTGCCCTATAAAAAGGTACACCAGATTTTCGCCATTCCGATTGAAATACTCGCTTACTTGACCCTATATCATATAAATCACTAAGTTTTACTCTCATCTACATCATCCCTCTACGGGCTACTCGCAGAGCCCATTCGCATTCCGCTCCGCTTCATGCTCATGTTCTGCTGTCGCACAATACAGCCAATCCGCCCAAAGCACTTATGTAAGCAAGCTTCCAACGTGCTTTGTCGTCTTGTCTGTACTCTGCTCGTAGCCCTACAAATCCGAATTTATCAGATTTGTATACCCTTCCTTACAAATTCAACAACTTTTCCAATTCTTCCATTTCTTTTCCAATCTCCATCTCAAGTTCACGGATATCAGCCATAATCTCAAATGTTGGATGATATTCAACAGCTACATACTCAACTTCTTTATATTTGTTAATGCTTAGATCATAGCCATTGTCAACAATCTCCTGCTTAGGCACCATAAACGATTTATCTGTACGCTTTCTATCCGCCTCTGCCTCACGATTAAGGAACCTTTCAATAATATCCGGAATATCATTTTCGGTCACAGGCGAACGCTTATCATCCAGACTGAATCCATCTGCCTGCATATCATAGAACCATACATTGTCTGTTCCACCATGCTCTGTCTTTGTGAAAATCAAGATAGCTGTCGATACTCCTGCATATGGCTTAAACACACCGGAAGGCATTGAAATAACTGCTTCTAATCTCTGATTCTCGATCAACTCTTTTCTAATATCCTTATGAGCCTTAGAAGAGCCAAACAATACTCCATCCGGAACGATGCAGGCACATCTACCACCCACTTTAAGCATACGAACAAATAATGCCAGGAAAAGAAGTTCTGTTTTCTTTGTTTTGCACACCTTTAACAAATCTGCTGATACAATATCTGCATCAAGGCTTCCCTTGAAAGGTGGATTAGCAAGGATCAATGAATATTTATCCTTATCCGGATTCTGATCGGACAAACTGTCTCTGTATTCGATAAACGGACTTTCCACTCTATGATTCATCATATTCATAGCACCAATACGAAGCATCGTTCTATCCATATCATAGCCATGGAACATGTGATTCATAAAATGGTCTTTCTTATGCTTGTCGTAGAAAATTTCATCTTTCTTATTAGCCCACAAATACTCTCCTGATTCCACAAGGAATCCAGCTGTACCACAGCTTGGATCACAGATAACATCATCAGCCTTTGGATCCATGAGTTCTACCATCATTTTAATAATATGACGAGGTGTTCTAAACTGACCATTTACGCCTGCTGTTGCAAGCTTTGAAAGAAGGTACTCATACACATCTCCTCTGGCATCTGAATCATTCAGCTTTGCCATCTGTGTGTACAAATCATCCATTGCATCTACAACCTTAGAAAGCATTAAAGGTGTCGGAAGCTTGAAAATTGCATCATCCATATATTTGGAAAATGCACTGTCCTTATTTGCATGAAGATTCTTAATAAATGGGAATACCATTTCCTGCACTACAGAATACATTCTATCAGCTGGATAGTCCCTGAAAACGGACCACTTAAGCTGTGTTCCATCAATCGTTCTCTCGCCGATTTTTACTTCCTTTGCAAATACACTCTCATAAGGAAGACCAAGCATGGCACTTTCCTTTGCATGTGTATTATCTGACACATCCAAATCATGAATGAACATAAGATATGTCATCTGTTCAATGACATCTAATGGATTTGTAAGACCGCCGGTCCAGAAAATCTCCCATAAACTGTCAATTTTATTTTTTAATTCGCCTGTAATCATTTCAATCCTCCTTTAATTTGCAAAGCAAATCCGAACCCCTCACAGCGAGGGAAAGATTTATTCTCACTTATCCCAGTTCCATTTATACTTTGTATAACGACCATTTCCAATCTTTATTATCTTTTCTGCCTTCACCAAATCCGTTAATGTTCTCTGTACCGTCGTCATACTTATTCCCGGTGCGGCATCAACAATCTCAGCCTTAGTTATTGTACCCAAATGATTCTTTATCAGTTCCTCAATCCTATCTGGTTTAGGCACTTTCTTTTCTTCCACAACTTGTGCTCTATCAAAGAATTCTCTGTATGCTGCTGTGATAATCCCAAGAATATATTTTACAAAAGGCTCATAGTCATTCTCGTCTTCCATCCACCCCCTCGAACTTTCCTGAAGAGCATCATAATAACTGTCTTTTGTCCCCTCTATCAGCTTTTCCAAACTAATATATTTACCAACAATATAATCATTCTGATATAGCAATAATAAAGTCAACAATCTGCTCATTCTTCCATTTCCATCATTAAACGGATGAATGCACAAGAAATCTATGATAAACATTGGTATGATTAAGAGTGAATCTGCTTCGTTTCTGTTAATCGCTTCATTGTAGGCAGTGCATAGATTTATAATTGCTTCCGGAGTCTCCCATGCCGGTAAAGGTCTGAATCTGACAAACTTATTACCACTTGCATCTTCTTCCTCAATTATATTGTCAGCAGTCTTAAATTGTCCACCATTAGAGGCATTCTCAAATTTATACAAATCTCTATGAAGTTGTAATATGAATGTATCACGGATTGGAATGTGCGGGAAATTCTCGTGTATTGTGTTAAGCACATCCCTATATCCTGCAATCTCCCGCTCATTTCTTGTCTTTGGCATTGTCTTATCCAAAACAATCTTTTTCAAACGTTCATCAGAAGTATAGATACCCTCAATTTTATTAGAACTCTCTGTACTTTGAATCTTAGCCACCTCAACAAGACTTTCTAATACATCCGCATGGTGTTCCGCAATTAAGCGCTGTTCACCCTTGTATTCATGAATTGTTGTAAGGTAACGCACGATTTCTGGCGTAAGCAATTTTTTCCATTTTTCCGTGTAATCAAATTGTCTCATTCTAATTACCTCATTTTGAACTTAACTTCGTCATTTCATTCATTATGACTTAATTGAATTATATACCACAACTTCGTCAAAATCAATTTCAATTTAATCATTTTTATCAAAATGACTAAATTGAAATTATTTTGACGAAGTTGAAAAAGGACCAGCCCAAGCTGATCCTAATCCTCTATCACATCCTCGATTCTATTGTCTCTCAAATAAGAAGAAAAAGCCAAGCCTCATGCTCTGCTTAATCTCCAATGCATTTCATTACAAAAAATGACATCATCGTATAGCAAATACATAAATACCCCGGCACCGCATGCTATATGTGTACCACATCCGAGGCAAACCATACCCTTACACCTCAATCTCACGCCCGTGAATATCGGTCATACACAGACAGTTTTTCCCTCCCCGTTTCGCCCGATAGAGCGTCTGATCCGCTATATGAAGGAAATCCCAGTTCTTGTTCCCGTTGCTTGGGATGTCATGGCAGATGCCCTGCGAGATGGTCACACCGAAAGCGCCCTCTGTATAGCGCTGTTCTATTTGAAGCGCCATCACATCCTGCCGCAGCTTCTCCGCGCGCTCACAGACCTCCTCCGCGCTCATTCCACTGTAAATGATGACGAATTCATCTCCACCGTAGCGCGCACAGAAAATCTGATCACTTTCCATCTGCCGGATCAGTGCCGCGATGGCACGCACACAGTCATCCCCCGCCTGATGTCCGTAACGGTCGTTGTACTGCTTAAAGTAATCAATATCCAAAATCTCAAACGACAACGGTTTATGTTCCGCAAAGCACTGTTCCACGATCTTTTCTGAATCATTTGTCAGACGGTACCGGTTCGCCAGTCCGGTCAGCGGATCTCTCTCCGACTTTTCCGTCAGCTCCACCGCATCCTCCTCCAGCTTCCTGCAGCGCTCTCTTGCCCGCTCTAAGGATTTGCGCAGATAAAGCATATTGACAATCATGCTTCTGTTTTCCTGTTCCACGATCTCGGTCAATTCATAGAATCTGCCAGCCGTCTTAAGATAGCGTTCCCTGTCCTTCGTTTTCTTAACATAATCCATCTCAAGCGCTGTCATCTTCCGCTGCATATTGGCGATGCCGGTCTGCTCCACGAGTGCCTTCAGTTTTTCTCCGATATTGCGGCAGACATCACCGCGGTCAATCTCTAACATCAGTTCACAGAAATCATACAGATCATCAAACAGATCCAGAATCAGTACATCCCCGGAAAGCTGATTCTGAATATCCGCAATATACTGGTCTCTCATGGAAATATTGCCACACAGATGACAGTAACGTGCACGCATACAGTTTACATAAATGTAATCCATCTCCTCAAAATGCGCTTCGCACTCTGTCTCCAGTTTGCGGATATATTCCTCTGCCTTCTCCAGGCTGCCGCTTTTCATATAACACAGGGCCAGATTGTTGTAAATCGCGGTAAGGCTTGCCAGGCTGCGCTCCTCTTCCGGTACGCGCTTGTAATCGAGATGTACCTGCTCCAGATAATCTCTGGCATCACTGTACTGTCCGCACTCCATATACAGGGAACCCAGGTTACTCTCAATCCGGCTTTCCACCTCAATCAACTCATATTTTTTGCAATATTTTAATCCTGCCAGATAGTACTCGATCGCAAACGACAGATTGCCCTTGCCGACGGATACAATCGCCATAAGATTGTAGGCGGCTGCCACCAGTTCCCACTGCCCGGACTGTTCCAGATATCCGAGTGCCTCGCCGATCTCCTCAAACACCTTTCCGGTCTCATTGCTAAGATAGTAGGTTCTGCCCTTGTAATAATGCGAAAATCCAAGCAGCCTGGCATCCCCCGCACGTTCTGCGTATTCCTCAATCTGCGTGCAGTAGTCAAGCATGCACGCCGCATCCGTGCCGCGGCCCTCTCTCACTTTCTGCATCAGATCTTCCATCCGGTCATCGGTCTTATGATTTTCCATAGCAAGACTCCTTTGCTTTTATCTGTTCGTTCGCGCTGCAATATTTTCTTAACTTCTACACAAATACATACTTCCGGAGACGCTCCATCGCTTCCTCCACAAGTGAAAATGGCAGCGCCAGATTCATGCGGATGCCGCACGGGCTGTGGAACGGTCTGCCATCCTGCCAGATCACACCGATGCTGGCGCCCCGCTTCTGCAGCTCATCGATCGTTATGCCATGCTTTCTGCACCACTCTGTGCAGTCTAAGAGCAGCATGTAGGTTCCCTGTGGCATAGCTACCTGTACGCCCTTAAAATGGGATCTGATATAATCATACGCATATTCTGCATTCTTCGTCAATACCTTACATAATTCATCTGTCCACTCATAGCCTTCTTGCTGATACGCACCGATGAGTGCATACATGGAAAGCACGTTCATTTCATTGTAATGTGACAGCGATGATTCCTTTTTCACGCGGTCACGGATAACGGGATTGTAAATAATATGATAACTTCCCACCAGACCCGCAAGATTAAAGGTTTTTGACGGTGCGTACATTGCCACCGTGTGCATTCTGGCATACTCGGAAACGCTCTGCGTCGGCACGAATTGGTGATCCCCGAGGATGATATCCGACCAGATCTCATCCGCAACCACCTCGACCTGATACTTCTCATAGATTTCCATGGCACGCTCGATCTCCCAGCGCTCCCACACCCTGCCGCACGGATTGTGCGGGGAGCAGAAAATTGCCGCATGAATGTGGTTCTCGCAGATTTTTTTCTCCATGTCTTCATAATCCATGCGCCACACACCATTCTCATCCAGCACAAGCGGACTGTGCACGATCTCATACCCGTTGTTTTTCAGGCTGAAGGTAAATCCGATGTAGGTCGGCGAATGCACGAGCACCTTATCTCCCCGCGAACAGAACACATTGAGTGCGCTTAAGACACCGCCGAGCACCCCGTTTTCGTAGCCAATGCATTCTCTCGTCAGCCCCTGTACGCCATTCCTTTTCGCATGCCAGCGGATTATTGCATCGAAATATTCCTCTCTTGGCTCAAAATACCCAAATGCCGGATGTGCGATACGATCTGTCATCACCTTCTGTACCGACGGCACCGTGGCAAAATTCATATCCGCCACCCACATCGGAAGCACCGAAAATCCTTCCTGCACCTGCACGCCCTTGTAGGGAATCTTATCTACTGCCAGTGCGTCTTTTCCTTTTCGATCCATAATCGTTGTAAAATCAAATTTCATCCTTTTTTCCTCTTTCTTCTCACTGCCATGGTCGCCGCAAAGAGCACCACGGCTGCCGCCGATATTACGGCTCCCGTCAGAAATCCGGGGCTTTTGTACCGCAGTTCAAACTCATGTGTTCCTTCCGTCAGATAGGTGCTGATAAAAGCGCCGCCAAACGTCTCACTGTCCGTTTTCTTTCCGTCCACATACAGCGTCCAGCCATCCTCATCCGCGATGGAAAAAATCAGTCTGCCCGCCTGTGTGACGTCCACGTTTCCCTTTACCCTGGTATCGGAAACTTCCGTCACTTCCACCGTCTGTGCGGCAAGCGCCTCATAGGCCGTACGAAGCGCCATGAGATCCAGCCGGTAAACCACAAGCTGCACCAGCTCATTGGCGGTGTTAGTAACTTTTACCTCTTCTCCCGCCTCACAATATCCCAAATCCAGAATATATCCGTGGGAAACTTTTGTAAAGCCTCTGGTTCTTCCCGAGCTTACCTGCTCCTGCAGATTGTCAACGCCCGTCTTGCTGTAGGTGGCATAATAATATGCGGAATCCTGCGCGACAAAAGAGCTCTCTCCCGCCTTTGATTCGGATTCCACCGCGGTAAGAAGCAGTCTGTCGCTTCCCAGAAGATTGGCGAGCTGATTCTGTGTGCCGATGTCGCCTCCGCCGGCATAGTCCCATTTTTCCGCCACATCTTCATCCATCATGAATCCCAGCGGCAGCACATACGCATTCTCATACAGATACGTGTCTCCACGCTGCGCCACAAGTGTGCGGAGCGGTCCTTCCTCCATCGCATTGTCCGCAAGCACATAGCGGATGGAAAGCATTGCCGAAAGAAGCGGTGTCGCACCGCCGGCACAATAAAAGTTCTTGCCGCCCTCCATTCCGACATCCTGATAAAAATGGCTGACATTCAGATTCATCAGGGATGAGAACTGTGTGCCGGAGTGATAGCCGGACAGCGCCGCATCATTTTTGGTCTTGCGCTCCAGTTCCTCCGTCCGGTAAAACACGGAATCTTCATCACTTTTTTCCGCCGTCTCCGAAAGAACCGCCCGGTAATCCGCCAGATTTTTCACATAATCCGTCCTGCTTATCGTGTCAAGCCCTGTCAGGTTATAGTTGATCACAAGCTCCGCCACAACCGCAAGGCACCCGGTCGCCAGCATCAGCTGCCGGATTCTCTTTTTTCCTATGAGTATGCCGAGTACAATCACAAAATAGCAGGCAAAGAATGCCCCGCTTGCCCATATGGAGGTCTGCTCCATCGTCGTTTCGTCCATAAAATGATTGCAGAAAAGCAGGAATACAACGCTCATTCCACCCGCTGCAAACACCTGCCACATCTTTAATTCACGGATGTAAAGCAGCGCCTCATAAGCAATCACAAGTACCAGAAACGCGTACAAAAAAGACTGTCTTCCCGGAAGCGATGTCGGGAAATGAAGACCATGCCAGATAAAATCCAGCATATTATTTGAAAAGCTAAGCCAGAAAAACACGACGAGTGCCAGTCTTGGCAGTTTTTTCTTCCATGGAACCGCTCTGTTCCACACATACAGAAACAGCAGAAAGAGCGCAAAAATTCCGCAGTACAGATTGGGCCAGTGGGAATCTCCCGTGTATACATCGACTGCCAGAAGGGACCGCGCCAGCTCCGATACGATATTAAAATACCACTCCATCGTCTCCGGGAACGATATTCCGGATGCACCGCTTAAGGAGAGCACCTTTGCCGTCGGAAGGATCAGCACTGCGCCTGTGGCTCCCGCAAGCAGCGAATACCACGCAAAGCGGATCCATGCCCGGTACCCCGATGCCCGGTGTTCCATCCAGTAGAGCAAAAACCACAGCACCAGAAAAATGCAGATCATGATCGAAATATAGTAATTGCTCAGAATGCAGACCGCCAGCGACACATAATAAAGCCCCGGTCTGTTATCCCGGATCAGCCGCTCTAATCCCAGAATCACAAGCGGTGCAAGCACCATGCAGTCCGTCCACATCAGATTCCAGGCATATGCCGCCATAAACGCGCACAGCGCATACGCCGCGCCGCATACAGCCGCCGCATAGGATGCCACATCTGCCGGAAGCCGCATTGCCGTCTTCTTCTCTGTCCGTATGACTGCCGCCGCATTTCCGGCATCCTGCCACACAAGAAAATGCTCTCCCAGATAATAGGTAAATGTAAGACCGCTCAGTGCAATCTTAAGGATGGACAGAGCCGTCATAAATTCAATCACATATCCCCTCGGCCACAGAATCAAAAGCCAGTTTAACGGGCTGGCAAGGTAGTACGCATACAGGGATACAAAATCCGCTCCCAGCCCGATGTTCCACGAATAGAACGTACTGCCTCCCGTTTTGAGTTTTTCCATCAGCTCTGTAAAAAACGGACAATACTGATGGTACATATCAATATGAAGCATACACTGATCCCCGAACGGATAGATTTCCCGGTTCACACAGATGATCAGCGTGATCAGAAGCGGTATGCAAAACGCTGCCAGTAACGGTCCTCTCTTTTTCATTCTCCAGACTCCTCTTCCCAGTCAAACATGAAATAATACTGAAGTTTGCGGTAAATATCCATCTCGCCGTGCTCCTCCTTCGCCGGAGTCTCACTTCCGTCCGCTTCCACGGTACGCACCGCCGATATCACCGGATACGATTCCTTTAATGTCAGCAGAAAATTCTGATAGGCATCCGTGGGTACCCCGGCGCGCTTTAGCACCTCTGCTCCCAGATAATTTGCGCTGGTATCCGCATTCTGTTCCTCATCAATATCGTAATTCGCCCAGATGACATACGGCACCTGGTAACGCAGCTTTTGCTGTTCCTCATCCAGCGCATTCCACTGCATGCCGTTCATGGCGAGGATCGGCGCCGCCACCGTATCACTCGGCTGATGATCCCCGAAAAAGACGATGACCGTCTTCTCATCCACACCGGAGAAATAATCGATCAGCTGCTCTAATGCCTGATCCGACAGCTTTATC
>ERZ773229.1655-NODE-1655-length-14727-cov-3.027263_pt1 | contig 14727 bp, 10 predicted proteins | sample MGYA00580992_ERZ773229 | MGnify/ENA primary metagenome ERZ773229 (study PRJEB29015, sample SAMEA2737795) | human gut metagenome | biome: human gut; feature: human-associated habitat; material: faeces | place: China | collected 2012 ... | reverse complement strand
CCACGCCTACTATGCCACCAAAATGGCCCTGTGGTGCTATCTCCTGTCCCATTGGGACATCAACAACCTGAAGGTCAACCCCAACCTGACCGGCCTTGAATTGGAGCGTGCGCAGAAGATCCTCGCCGCAGCCAAGGACATCTACCGCCGTGGCACGACATGGACCGAAAATCTGTCGCCCAATGTCAGCTGTACTCCTGACCGTGATGTTGCCTATGAAGTGACCGTCAACGGCCGCCAGTATAAGCAGCAGGTCTTTACGGTTACATCGAAGACCTGGGTGTGCGATTACAAAATCAATGTCGCTTTCACGGACCCTGCCAGCGTTCCTTCCGGCACCCGCATCGTGGACATGAATAACAATGACATCTCCACCCTGACCACCAGCGCCACCGGTGAAGGCTATTCGGCACAGTTCAAGGTCCTCTACCCGTCGGACAGCGTGGCCGGACAGACCGGCAGCGTGCAGCTGTCCTTTGATCTGGATGTTTACCAGTACGCCATCTTCTATGCCTCTGTAGTTGAGGTGGATAAATACGGCAATATCCAGAATTACATGGTGGACACCGACCCCACAAGGAAAATGAACCTGTCCGCCTACAGTAACTATGGTGATGAGCCCGAAGTGGAAATGGATACCGGCCTCCAGATCGTCAAGTACGAAGCCGGCACAACCATCCCTCTGAGCGGCGCCATGTTCGAGGTCGTTGGTCCTGACGGTGCCACTGTTGGTACCTTTACCACCAATTCCTCCGGTAAGATCCGCATCCCTCTGACCCTGACCGGAAACTACACCGTATATGAGCGGGTCGCGCCGGACTTTTACCTGCTCAGCGAAGAACCTGCCCAGAATGTGCAGGTGGTCTACGGTGAGGTGGCCGAAGTTGTGTTTGAAAACGAGCCCTACGGCAATCTCCGCATCGAGAAAACCTCCAACACCGGCATGAACCTGCCCGGAGCACTGATCACGATTACCCACATTGAAAGCGGTCAGCGCTATACCGGAGAGACTAACTCCGCAGGTGTTGCCGTCTTCCGTGAGATCCAGCCCGGCGCGTATCGAATCGAAGAAACTGCAGCTCCGGCGGGATGGCTGCTGGATGATACCATCTACACCACGACCGTCATTGCCGGTGAAACCACTACATTCCATCTGGTCAACGAGGAGCTGCCGGGCCTTCGCATCATCAAGTACGACCGCAAGAATATGGTCGCTATGCCCGACGTCACCTTTGAGGTCTGGCGTGACGGTGTTTCTCTGGGTACCTTCCGCACCGATGAGTTCGGTGAAATCCTTTTGACCGACGTGGAGCCCGGCACCTATCGAGCCGTGGAAGTGGATACAGGCAGTGATGGGCATATCCTCAACACCACCCCCCAGGAAGTAGAGCTGGAAGCCGGTGACGGCATCAAGGAGCTGATGTTCTTCAACGACGTCAAGCCCGGCCTGCGACTGGTGAAGGTGGACAGTGCCGATCCCTCTAAAGTCATCCCCAATGTCCTGTTTGAGATTAAATCCGTTGCGGGTGACTACGGTCCCGAAGAGTTCCGAACCGATGAAAACGGTGAGATCGTCCTGAGCAAGCTCCCTGCGGGTGCCTATGTGGTAACGGAATTGTCCTGCCCGGGCTATGTCATTGATGAAGCGCAGCGCATTATTCAGCTGGACCCCAACGAGGATGCCCAGTTCGTGTTCACCAACAGTATCAAGCCCTCCCTGCAGATCATCAAGCTCAGCTCCGATGGTTCTGCTCTGGAAGGCGTGACCTTCCGTATCGCCAAGATCGAAGATGGTACACATTACCTCGACCGCACCACCAATAAGAACGGCGAGATCCTTGTCAGCGATCTGGAGCCTGGGGTCTATTCCGTGCGCGAGACCTCTACGGTGTCAGACCACATCATCGACCTCCGGGAGTACAAGGTAGAGCTGTTCCCCGGCAAGACCAGCACGCTGGTCATTGAGAATCAGATTCGCCCCAACCTCTATGTTTATAAGCACGATGCAGACACCGGCGAACCCATCCCCGACACCGTATTCATCATCCGCGCGGCTGACGGCCACAGCGTCGATGAGATCCGCACCGGAACGGACGGCCGTGCCGAGCTGAAAAATCTGCTTCCCGGCGTCTATGAAATCTCCGAGAAGTACGTGCCTTCCCCTTATCTGCTGGATGCTCCCAGTCAGCTGGTGACCCTCTATCCCAACCGTGACCACACCGTTTACTTTGAAAACCATCAGAAGCCCAGCCTGACTGTCAACAAGATTTGCAGCGTCACGGGTGAGCCTCTGAAGGGCGCAAAGTTCCATGTCACCTATGCCAGCAATGATACAGAAAGCGGCGAGATCAACGACCTTGGTTATTTCTATTCCGATGCCGACGGTCAGTTCAAGCTCTCCAACCTGAAGGACGGCTGGTACAAAATCACCGAGGTCGAGTCTGTACCCGGCTACCGCATCAAAGACCCGGCCGCGCAGGAAGTCTTCGTCAAGGCCGGTGAGAGTAAGACCGTCACCTTTGAGAATACTCCCCTCAGTGCCTTGGTCGTATTCAAATTCGATTCCGTCACCGGAGAGGCGGTGAAGAACGCCGTATTCCAGGTGAAGTACCTCACCGGCACTTCCGGCACCGGCGGCACGGTCATCGGCACCTATAAGACCTCTGCAAACGGCAGCTTCACCGTTACAGGGCTCGACGAAGGCACCTATATCGTGGAGGAATTGGCCAGTGACAGCGGCCACGTCATTGATACCGCTCCCCAGACCGCCTACATCAGCGGCAAGGATCAGGATGTGGTGGAGCTGTATTTCGGCAACTCTCCCAAGGGTGCGCTGCTCATCAAGAAGATCGACAGTGTGAGCCGTGAGCCTTTGTCTGATGTTGAGTTCTTCGTCACCACCTCTGACGGCACTGTGGTTGGCAATGCCAACGGCAAGTTCGTCACCGACAGCGCAGGCACCGTTCTGATTGAGAACATCGACCCCGGCACGACTTTAGTTGTCAAGGAAACCCGTACCAAGGACAATACCTACATTCTGGATGATACGCCTCAGACTGCCCGCATCAAGGCCGGTCAGACGGTCACTCTGGAGTTCCGCAACCAGCCCAAGGGCAGTCTCATCATCCACAAGCAGGATTCCGTGACCAAGGAGCCTCTGGAAGGCGTTCAGTTCAAGATCACCTATGCTGATGGTCGTGTGGTTGATGCAGATGGCGGACAGCTTTCCTCCAACGGTTTGTACTGGACCGATAAAAACGGCCAGATCAAGATTACCGGCATCACCGGCACCATCGTGGTGACTGAGGTGCAGAGCATCCCGGGCTACACCATCCATGAGGAGACCCGCAGCCAGACCGTGGTTGTGAACACCAACGACACGCAGAGCTTGTATTTCTACAACGATCCCATCGGCGGCGTTGAGATCATCAAGGTCAATGCCGATAAGAAGACCGAACGCATCCCCAATGTGAAGTTCGAGATCCGCCGTGCGGATGACGGCCTTGTGGATACCGTGACCACCGATAAAAATGGCCGCGCCTTCCTGTCTCTGGAGGATGGCCACTACTACGCTGTTGAGATCAAGAGTGCAGATGGCTTTGAGCTGGATAGTACGCCCCACTACTTCGAGGTGAAGGACGGCAAAACTACCACTCTCACCGTTGAGAACAAGAGCCTGTCCGGTATTTTGATCCATAAGATCGACAGCAACACCGGCGAGGGCATCTACGGCGTCACCTTCCTGCTCTATGACAGCAACAAGACCCCCATCGGCCAGTATGAATCTGACCAGGACGGCTGGGTATATATCACCGGCCTCACCGAGTCCGGCCGCTACTACATCCGCGAGCTGGAAAATGAGGGCTACAATGTGGACACCCAGATGAAGACAGTCTATGTCAGTGCAGGCAGGACCGTGGAGATCGAATGGGAGAACGAGCCCATCACAGGCCAGATCCAGATTTACAAGTATGCCGGCGAGTACAACGAGATCACAGGCACCGCCCCCGGCACTCCGCTCAAGGGCGCTGTCTATGAGATCATCAATGCCCGCAGCGGCAAGGTCGTGGACTATATCACCACCGATTCCCGTGGTGTGGCGGCCAGCAAGCCCCTGCCTCTGACCCGCTATCAGATCCGTGAGGTGTCCGCTCCCGCCTATTGGCAGGTCTCTGCCCAGGTGTTTGATGTGACGCTGGAATACGCCGGACAGATCATCAAGCTCAACGCCTACGATAAGACTGCAGAACTGGGTGTTTCCATCACCAAACGCGGCAACGCTGCCGTACTTGCCGGAAATCAGATGCGCTACGACATCACCGTAGCCAACACCTCCAATGTGGATCTGGAGAGTTTTTACTGGCATGACCGCATTCCCACCGATGTTGCCCGGGCTACCACGCTCACTACCGGCACTTACAGCGCCCGACTGAACTACCGCATCCTGTATAAGACCAACTATACCGCAAACTATCAGGTGCTGGCCTCCAATCTGCTGACCAGCAACAACTACTCCTTTGCCCTCAACGCCATTCCCATGCAGGCAGGTGAAGTCATTACCGACATCTACTTTGACTTCGGTAAGGTTCCTGTTGGTTTCCAGAGCGTATCCAATCCCACCTTGAGCGTCATGGTCAACGGCAACGCCGTCAATGGCTACTACATGACCAACCGAGCAGATGTGGGTGGTAAGTATCTGGGCACATGGCAGACTGCAAACGCAAGCTGGGTGACCATCATTCAGCGTTACGGCACTACCCTCACACTTCCCAAGACCGGCTATTGATCAAATAGCGGCACATAACTGTAACATCTGACCATCGGCCTGCGCAGGATACCACACGGTGTCCTGCGCGGGCCTTTCTTATGAAGGAGGCAACGATAATGAAACATATTCGACTGCAGCTGATCCCCATTCAGGAATTGAATCAGGACCTGTATTGCCATGACGGAATGCACAGCGACTATTTCCGCGAGTTCGTGCAAATGATGCTTTGCCATGCCTGGTCCATCGGCTTTTTGCCTTCCGAGCTTTGGGATGCAATTCCCGACATTGCGCAGGCCGCTACTATGCACGACATCGGCAAAACTGCGCTGCCCGAAACGATCATCCACAAAAAGGGCGCCCTTTCTTCCGCAGAACGGGAGTTTGTCAAGGCACATACCATCCTGGGCGCTGCCATGGTGGAAATCGCGCTTGCAGAAATGCGGGACGATCCGATTTATGATTATGCGCTGGAAATCTGCCGGCATCATCACGAGCGGGTCAATGGCCGGGGCTATCCTGACCATCTGTGCGGAGGTGAGATCGCATCCTATGTTCAGGTCATCAGTCTGGCCGATGCCTACGATGCACTCCGCAGTCCCAGAAGCTATTGGGATGCGATGACTGACACCGCAGCGGTGAAAATGCTTCTGGATGAAGAGTGTGGCGCTTTTGATCCGGATCTGATCGATGCCTTCGAGCCGATTCTCGGTGAACTCTGGGATCTGGCTCGACATCTGGCAGAGGAGCCGAATTCCCGGGATTAAAACGCGGTTGGAAAGCGGCAGTGTCAAGGAGGGTGGAGAAAGTCTCCGCTCTCTTACCTATTTGAAGGAGGTTTCCATGAAAAAGCTATATCGGATTTATGTTTCCTGTCTGACGCTTATGCTCATGCTGACTGCACTGACAGTTCCTGCACTTGCTGTGGACGATATGTGGACGGTGGCAAACACCGTCATTGTAGATGTTTACAGCAAAATCGCCGGCATCAGCACGGTACTGGCCGGTCTTATGTCTGCTGTGGCTGTGGTGGGTGCCAAACTCTCCAACAACCAGCACAAAGTTGACCAGGCGTGGGACTGGCTCAAACGCATCTGGATTGCCTGGGCAATCATCAACGGCATTGGCGCGTTCATCGCCTATGTTGCTCCCTTGTTTAATGGCCTTGCAACGTTGACCCCGTAATGTGGATGCGGCTCCGGCTCAAAGGAGGTGTCCACATTGCTTGAGCTGATTTTTCAGGGCTTCATGGAGTGGGCATATGGCCTCACTCTGGAATGCTGGCAATACTTTTCTTCATCGTTGCTCGATATTATGAGCATGGATTTCGCCTATTTGAAAACCCATGTTCCGGTGATCGACGACATCATGCAGGTGCTTATGGCTGTGGGCTGGGCGCTTCTGATCGGCAATCTGGTGTTTCAGGCGCTGAAAAGCATGGCGTCCGGTCTTGGTTTTGAGGGTGAAGATCCAAAACTGCTTTTCACCCGTACTTTTGTGTTTTCCTTCCTCCTGCTGGCAAGCCCTCAAATCTGCGACATAGGGCTGAGCATGACTTCCAAGATCATTGACCTGCTGCAGATACCGGATGCGGTCAATGTGCAGCTGGTGGATGAGAGCGTGTTCGGCTCTCTGACCGCAGCGTGGCTGCTGGTCATTATCTTTGGCATTATCATCATGTTCAAGGTATTTAAGCTGATTCTGGAGATTGCGGAACGCTATGTTATCCTTGCCATGCTGACCATTACGGCACCGCTGGCTTTTTCCATGGGCGGCAGCAAAAGTACGTCCGAGATTTTTACCGGATGGTGCCGGATGTTTGGCAGTATGTGTCTGCTGATGGTGACGAATGTGATCTTCTTCAAAATGCTTTTGTCCGTGCTTTCCACCGTTCCCAGCGGCCTTGATGTTTTGCCGTGGATGGTGCTGATCTTAACCATTGTGAAGGTCGCACGAAAAGCGGACGCCATCATTACCCGTATCGGGCTAAACCCCGCCATGACTGGTGACTCCTTGGGACGCGTATTCCCCGGCGCATTGACCTATATGGTGGTTCGCCCCGCTGCCTCCCAGATTACCAAGGCTGTTGGCAAGAGCGCAGGCGGAACCGGAAAAGGCAGAACGCCCGGTACGCCGCCCGGCGGCTCCGGAGGCCCCCGAATGGGCGGTCCTGTTGGTGGGCGCAGCGGCGGCGCTGGAACAAGCAGCTATTCGCAGCAGAGCACATCTCAACAGGCGACGAACCAGCAGACCAGCACACAACAGGGAGCTTCGCAGCAGACCACTTCGCAGGGTACAGCCTATCAGAGCAATACCACACAGGCGGGCAACCAGCAGACAACCACGCAGGAATATACAGCAGGTTCCTCTTATCAGGCAGGCACGCAGATGGGGCAATCTTCGGCCAGAGGCACAGCAGATCGAAAGACATCCGTTCCTACTGGCACGCGCAGAGCCCCGACCCATGTAAAGTCTCAGACCATAACGCCTCCTGTCGGCGCACAGGCCGCTTCCGGCAGACCCGGCATGGCAGGAAAAACGGGTGCAGCAGCAGTGGGAGTGGCTGGTGTCGCAGGCGCAGCCGCAGTCTCCCAAATCAGAAACGGTGCTGCATCTCCGTCTCAACCGGCAGCCCCCGGCTCACCCGGCGCAGTTCAGCACGGCCCGGCAGGAACACCGGCAGCACCATCTACATCCCGTATCACGCAGATGAATGCGCAGAAGGTGCAGAGTGGGCCTGTCAGTGGAACGACGCAGGCCGCGGAACGCACAGGGATCGCAGTAGGACAGACAACGCAGAACACATCTTCTGTCACCGCGCAAAAACCTACATCCACGCCCAAGGCTCCGGCAGCATCGGCTCCGGCCCCTTCGGCGGGCCAGACCTCACAGATGCGGCCGACAGATACCCGTTATTCTCAGCGGCCGCCTCAAAGCACGCCTGCGGCGGCGCAGCAGAGTCCGTCCGCTGCCCGCCAGACAGCCGTTCATTCGGAAGGCTCGAAGCACGGTCCGGCAGGAACGCCGACCTCGGCGCCTGCTCTGCAGTCCACACGGGAACCCCGGCCCGGCAGGAATGTTGCTCCTGCGGGAAGTGCAGTGCCGACAGAGACAAGGCAGCATAGCCCGGCCCGGCAGGAAGCGCAGCACGCTCCCGCAAGCCCTATGCCTGCTGTCAAGAACGCAGCCCCCAACTTGCACTCCGGCCCGGCAGGAACGGCGGCGGGAGACCGGCAAACAACGCAGGTACGCCAAACGGCGCGGAGCACCACCTCTGTTCCAACTGCCACCGGCTCACAGGCGGGCATGAAGGCAGTATCCAATACCAAGGCGGCGGTAAAGGAACATGCAGCTCCGTCTGCTACCAAACAACCTACAAGGAAGCAGCGGGGTAAGAAAAAATGAGCGAGAACAACAACTCCCGTTCCGGGGCACAGAAGGCCGTTGATCTTGCCCGTGCTGCAAAGGCGGCCTATCGCATTGCTCAGGCAGCAGCGGCGTCCGGTGTATACGGCGCCGCTGTTGCTGCGGCTAAGGAAGCGCTGCCGTTTCTCATAAAAATCGCAATCGGCATTGTGGTTGCCGCCATCGTGATCCCCATGGTGATTTTCACGGCCCTGCCAAACATCTTTTTCGGCTATAACTCCTCAGATACCGATACGGTGATCCGCATGACGGAGCAGGCCATGACCATCGGCGGAACCTACATGAGTCTGGAGGACTTTGAAAAGACCTACATAGACTCTGTGGTGACTGCCATTGCGGCGGAATACGAGGAGGACGGCACCGTTATTGACCGCATCGTTGTGGAGAACTCTATGAAGGAGGAAGACCTGCTGTGGCTGATTGCCATAAACTCAGCGGCTTACCAACAGGATCTTGATGCCATGAGCGCAGCCAACATCCGGGAGTTCTGTAAGTCCCGCATCTCCTATCTGCCATCTCTGGGCCTCAGCGGCGATGGCACGGTGACAACGCTGAAGGTAACAGTCAAGAGGCTGGACCCAGAGGATCTGATGGAACAGCTGGGCTTTGACGACGATGCCAAGCTCTGGGCCGGCGCGCTCTTTGAAACGCTGGAAGAGAGCGATGCCATCGATGAATACTCGTCCTATTATGACTCCTATCAGCCCAGTTACGGTGGGGACGGCTCTTACTCCGGCGATGTTCAGTATGGATCGGAATTCGGTAACGAGATCGATATTTCCGGCTTCACTGATCCCGACACAAAAAATAGCCACGACCTTGCGGCATACGCCATTCAGGCATGGGAGAACAACTGGGGTTATGTTTGGGGCACTTACGGAAATGTCCTGACGGAATCGCTGTTTGAGTACAAGAAGGAGCAGTACCCCGATGGCGTTGGCAACTATGCTGATTTTATCGAAGATAACTGGCTGGGCAGACGCACGGCGGACTGTATCGGGCTTATCAAGGGGTATGCCTGGCTGGATACAGGGAACATGACCATAGGCTATGCAAAAAATGGGATGCCGGACTACGGAGCCAACCAGATGTATCAATCGGCCAAAGATGCCGGCACGCTCAATTCGGACTACGGCTCTATGGATACCATGCCGGAGATCATCGGCCTCATGCTTTGGAAAGAGGGGCATGTAGGCGTCTATATTGGCGGTGGTTATGTAATTGAAGCCATGGGCACTAAGAAGGGCGTCGTAAAGACCGAACTGGAAGGCAGAGGCTGGCAGGGCTGGTGTAAACTGCCCTACATCGACTATCTGGAGGTGGAGTGATGATCAAAATTACACGATTACGGTTGTTTCGTTTTAAACACCAGATTTCTCTCAGTGAGCTTCACCGCCACAGCGGGTTAAGCCATCAACATATCAGCCGGCTTGAACTTTGCAGGCGCAGCAGAACACCCAAAGGTGAGCGTGTGTTGGCAGACGCAATACGCTCCATCATCATCTCCCGGCGCGAAGCGCTGGAAAATCTGGAACGAGAGTACGAGGTATACCGAGGAAATCTATTACAGCCATTGGAGGTAGAAACGGATGAACTATGAAATCTACCACATACCCACAAATTTTACAGATGCCGGCCGTGTTATGGGCTTGTTTGAACTTCGGAATCTGGTGGAGACAGTGATCCTGACGGTTCCGGTTCTGTATCTCTGTATTGCATTTCTGCCCTTTGCGCTGACCACGAAGATCATCGTAACACTGACCGTAGTTGTGCCGCTTGGCGGGTTCGGCCTGATCGGCATAAACGATGACAGCATGACACGCTGGCTGGGCAGTTGGTGGCGGTGGCGTCGGGGACGCAGAATCATTCTATTTCGAGGGGAGGTCAGGAAATGAATCTGAAAGAACTGCTATTTGGCGGCGGAGTCCAGTCCGGAGACAGCGGCGGTGCTTACCGCGACAGCATCCAGGCGTGGCTCCCCATCAAAAACATCATCGGCGGTGTGGTTATAACCAAGGACAACCGCTTTGTAAAGATTCTGGAGGTGCTGCCCGTCAACATCTATCTCAAGTCCACCAATGACCGCCAGAACATCATATCGTCCTTTGCAGCCTATCTGAAGATCGCCCCCAACGACCTGCAGATGATCGCCAGAACGCTGCCTGCGGATACCCAGGCGTATGTGGAGCAGATGCAGCGCTATGCGGAGCATGAGGACAACGAGGCGTGCCGGGAGATGATCGAGGACAATATCCGGGAGATCGGCCACGGCATTGCCAGCAACGCCATGCGGCACCGCTTCTTTCTGGTGTTCCAGTATGAGGCCGGGATGCGGGCAAAGCGCAATACCGTACAGGCCATCGTACAGCGGCTCAACGAGGAGGCTGACACCGCACGGCGGTATCTGGATCTTTGTGAACTGGAAGTTATGGAGCCGCGCTACTGTGATAACTTTATTCTCAAGCTTCTGTATGAGATTCTGAGCAAGAAGACCAGCCAGCGGGTTCGCTTGCCCGATGGTGTCTTTGATATGACAACTGCCGTACACGGCATTTACGAGGAGTGAGACGATGCAGGCAATGAAAAAAAGCAAAAAGAAACCGGCGGCAAAGTCCGCCCCCGAAAAGGCCAAAAAGACGAAGCAGGTCAAAGAGGAGCAGAATGAGAAACAGCCCCTTTTGAAAACGCTGATCTTTGGCGAAGAAAAACCGGACCTTACAGAGCTGGAAGCCGGCTCTACAACCATACTGGATATTCTGTCTCCGACCACCGTGGACACCAAAAGCCGTGACTACATCGTAGTGGACGGCGTTTTTCATACCTACCTCTATGTCACGGGTTACGGATACACCACCACGGTTGGCTCCTGCTGGCTTGCGCCCTTGGTGGAGGCCGGAGAAGGCGTCAATATGAGCTTTCTTGTAAAGCGGCAGTCCAAGGAAAAAATCCTATCCAAGATCTCGCAGACTACCATGGTCAACCGCTCCCGTATGCGGGATGTGGGTGATACCGCCAGGACTACGAGGAACTGGACAGCGCCATCAGCTCTGGTCTTTATCTGAAGGACGTGATGAACCGTCAGGGCGAGGATTTCTACTATATGCACACCCTGATCGAGGTTACTGCTCCCGACCCGGAAACGCTGGAACAGCGGGTCACAGAGGTAGAAAAGCTGTGCGTATCCGTCGATATGATCGCGCGGCGCTGTGACTATAAAAACGAGCAGGCATTCCTTTCTTCGCTGCCCATTCTGGCCCTTGATCCGGACATTGAGCGAAAGGCCCGGCGCAATGCCCTGACTTCGGGCGTCGCTGCGGCCTTTCCCTTTGCCTCCTACGAGCTGAGTGACCACAATGGCATCTTCCTCGGCCTGAACCTTTACAACCGCTCTCCGGTCTTTCTGGACCCCTATGATGACTACAAATACACCAACGGAAACTGGTGGATCGGAGGCTCTACCGGCGCGGGCAAGACGGTGACGCTCCAGTGTCTTGGCGGCCGGCTCCGGCAGCAGGGCAAGCGGGTCATCATCATAGCTCCGAAAAAAGGTCATGAGTTCCGTCCCCTGTGTGAAAAGCTGGGCGGCCTGTATCTGAGGATGTCCCCGTCCTCCAAGGACTGTCCCAACCTCATGGCCATTCGGAGAAAGTCTCTGGACTCCTACGCCAAGCTCAAAAACATCGCCGCCCGTGACGATTCTGTGCTGGCTGACAAGATCGCTCAGCTTATCATCTGGTTCTCATTGAAGAAAAAAGATCTGGGCGAAGAGGATAAGAGCCGTCTGGACTCCTCTCTGGTGGAGGTCTACAGCCGCTACGGCATCACCTTTGACAACAGTACCATCGTGGATGAGGACGGCAATTTCCGTAAAATGCCTATCATCTCAGACTGGTACGAAGTTCTCTATCAGGACCCGGATACCCGGCATCTGGCCGTGGTGCTCTCCCGTTATGTGAGTGGTTCTGCATCGGCTATGGCGTCCCGGAACGACATTGATCTGGACAACAAATACATCGTCCTCGACCTGTCCGGTATGCCTGATGACATGATCGCGGACGGTACTTTCTGGGCCACCAGCATTGCTTACGATCTGATTATGAACTGTGAGACAGACCTCTCCGCACTGCTGGCAGACGAGCTGTGGAGCCTTGTGGGAGCTACGGCCAATCCACAGGCGGCGGGCTTTGTGCTGGAGATGGTGAAGACCATACGCGGCCTTGGCGGTATCGCGGTGACAAGCACACAGGGAATGCAGGATCTGTTTGGCCTTGAGGGCGGCAGCTACGGCAAGGGCATCCTTGACGCCAGCCGCATCAAGCTGGTCATGCAGATGGAGGAACAGGAGGCCCGGCTCATTCAGGATAAGCTCAACCTGTCCGAGGATGAGGTGCGGCAGATCACCCGCTTCCGGCGCGGTGAGGGACTGCCCTGCATCGGTTATAACCATGTCCCTGTGGCGTTTCACACCACGCCCCGGGAATATGAGGCCATCACTACATCGCCCACAGACCTGCGTGTAAAACGAACGGAGGCGAGAGATGAATGAGATGAAGCGGGACATGATCCGTATTCAGGAACTGGTAGGCAGCGCCTTCGGACAGACCGGCGCACTGGTAGCCCTGTCCGACGGCGGCCACATGAACCCCAAGAAACTGCAAAAGACTTTGGAGCAGACCATGGAGCATTTTGAAAGCGCCGCGCTGGAGCTGCGCCGGCTGTGTGAGCAGTATTCGCCGGGGACAGGCGGCTTTTCAAAAAAGAGTGTGCTGCCTGCCATGGATGTGACCGGCAGCGTGGAAGAGTTCGGCTATGGCTGGCTTCATATTACCCTCAATACGCTGCTGCCCCATTGCCGTTATCAAAATCCGAACTGGCTTGCCGATACCATCAGCCGCCTGCTGGACGGATATGTGGCGTGCGGAAAGGAGCTGCCCTTTTACCGCCGGGCCCTGCTGGTCATTGATGAGCATACGACCATAGAAGGCCGCCATATTTTCGACCAGGACAACAAGGGTTGGAAGGCCGTCAGCAACGCCATCAAAGGCAGAGTCGTTCCGGATGATGACCAGCACACCCTCGCTGTTGCACTGCTTTCCACGAAGGTCCAGGAACGGGAATGCTGCCATATCACACTACTGCATCAAGCGGATGCCCATGATTTTTTTGCGGTCCATTCCAGTGATTATGCCCGCGATAATTTCTATTCCGGCCGCTGGTGCTGACGAACAAAATGGGCAAAAAAGTTGCGAAAACACCCGTAAGACGCACCCTCATTTTTGGCCGTTTTCGGGCTTCTGGAGCAGTTGGAACGTCTTACGGGTGTCGAGGGCCCCGAAAGCCTTGATATGACTGGGTTTTTCAGGTGGGAAAAGCCTTGAAAACGGGATACTGTCCTTACTACTATGTGGGAGCCGTAAGAGGGGTCCCACATAGCGCCGGAAAAAGACGCCGAAATTGTTCTTGCGCCGGAAGCGGCGCAAGGACGGTTTCGGCGTTTGCAGGAATCTGTGAGGAGGTGATTTTGGCGTGCTCTTCACCGTGAGAGAGGTCGATGTTCTGCGCCTGCTCTGCTGGTGCCAGAATGTTAAGCCGGAGGATTTGAATAAGATTTCCACCGAGACGGAACGGGAGAATCTGATTGCTCTGGGGTTTGCCAAGCTGCACGAGAGAAGCGGTACCCTGACCATTACGGAAAGCGGGAAAGCCTTTCTTCATGTGCTCTTAGAGGGCGAAGTTCCCAACCTTGCGTTTTCCTACCGTCCCGAACTCATTGAGCGGCGAGTCCGCTTATCAAGAGTCGTGCTGACTGCCTACTACGCCGGCATCAATGTGTTCACGACTGGGGCAAGCAGCTTGAGCGCCCGGTCCTCATTGTTCCTGACTTCTGTTACAAGAAACAGTGGTAGAAATTCATGGGGCAGCGCACGTGTCGGTGCCATCGCCCATCTGGGCAACACCTACTACGCGGTGCATTACATCTGCCCCGGTATCGGCCGCATGGCGGTCAACGATGAACTGAAGGCTTTTCATAACCACACCAATTTCGGTGTCGGGACCAACCGGGCCTTTCTCTTTGCAGGCCCGACTTACAACGATGTGATCGAGGAGCTGAAGATATACGGCGAAAAGAAAGATACAAAACTGATTCGGTACGGAGATGTCTACCGGGGACTGACTTCACCCATTCATCTGCTCTCCTGTGATGAAACGGGGGCAAGGCAGCTTCAGATCATGTGCGTTCCCAATTACCGTGAGAAGCTGGCAGGCCTGATGCTCAAGGGGGCCTACCAGCCTCCACCGGATGACGCTCCTGCGTGGGATGGGATGTTCAACGGAAGTCCTTTCGTCGTTGGAGTGGACATGAACCTGCGGCGGATCGACGCTGCTGTTAAATTTGCAAAGAAGAAAGATTGTCTTCCGATCCTGCTTGCTGCCTTGGACGGACAGGGTGATGCCGTGCTGCTATCCCGTTACAGGGATGCCGGTGATGCCAAGGTCTATACAGTAACCGAGAAGGTTCTGACAAAGCTTTTTGA
>ERZ773229.1654-NODE-1654-length-14727-cov-6.313727_pt1 | contig 14727 bp, 10 predicted proteins | sample MGYA00580992_ERZ773229 | MGnify/ENA primary metagenome ERZ773229 (study PRJEB29015, sample SAMEA2737795) | human gut metagenome | biome: human gut; feature: human-associated habitat; material: faeces | place: China | collected 2012 ... | reverse complement strand
GGAGAATATATCAAGACCATCTGGGGAATGGGCTATAAGTTTGAGGTAGAGTAATGAAACATTCGATCAAAAGGCAGATGACCGTAGTATTCAGCGGACTGATCATTTTTATTCTGGTCATGATGTTTCTCGTATATTCCAAGTGTCTGGAGACATACTACATCATGCATAAGGAGAGGGACCTTCTGGAAGTGCATAAGACAGTAGGAACGGCACTGGCACAGGGAAATAAGGAAGATGAGCGCGCGTGGAAAGTGATGGAGCGTACGAATATATCCATGCTTGTCTTACAGGATAATCAGGTGATTTTCTCGCCGAGAGGAGATCAGGAACAGCTTGTCAGCCAGCTGCGCGGATATGTATTTAATCAGAATCAGGATGAAGGAGAGCTTCTGAAAAGTACGGACAACTATGAAATACGAAAGATCAGAGATCCGGTAGCAGGAATTGACTATCTGGAAATGTGGGGAACCTATTCTAAAGGAGCGATCTTTATTCTGAGGAGTCCATTGGACAGTATCTGGGAGAGCAAGGCGCTTGCAAACAAGCTGCTGGTCTATGTCGGAATTGCGGCACTGGTGCTGGGAGGAATTCTGGTATCTTTGTTTGCGAGAAAGATTACAGAGCCGATCACACAGCTTGCTTCCCTTTCCAGACGGATGTCAGAGCTGGATTTTGACGCAAGGTACACCGGAGGTGGAGAGGATGAGATCGGAACGCTCGGGAATAATTTCAATATTATGTCCGAGCGTCTGGAGAAGACAGTTTCGGAACTGAAGCGCGCCAATAATGAGTTGATGAAGGATATTGAGAAGAAAGAAAAAATGGAAGATATGCGGAATGAATTTCTGGGCAATGTTTCCCATGAGTTAAAAACGCCGATCGCTTTAATCCAGGGATATGCAGAAGGATTGAAAGAAGGCGTCAGTGATGATCCGGAAAGCCGGGAGTTTTATTGTGATGTGATTATGGATGAAGCTTCCAAGATGAATCAGATGGTTAAGAATCTTCTGACATTAAACCAGTTGGAATTCGGCGATGAGGATATTGTGTTTGACAGATTTAATCTTACAGCACTTGTAAGAGGTGTGCTCCAGAGTATGGAAATCATGGCAGATCAGGCAGGGGCAAAAATTCTCCTGCATACAGAAGAAGATATCTATGCATGGGCAGATGAATTTAAAGTAGAGCAGGTCGTGAAAAATTATGTCAGCAATGCATGTCATCATGTCAGCGGGGATATGGTGATAGAGGTAAAAATGGTTCAAAAAGACGGTAAAGTGCGGGTATCCGTATTTAATACCGGAACTCCGATACCAGAAGCAGATATTGCACATATCTGGGATAAATTCTATAAAGTCGATAAAGCACATACACGCGAATATGGCGGCAATGGAATCGGTCTTTCTATTGTAAAAGCGATTATGAAATCGTTCCATCAGGAATATGGAGTAAAGAATTATGATAATGGAGTTGAATTCTGGTTTGAACTTGATGTACAATAAAGAATAATGGGCACGGAATGAATGGCCGGAGAGTCCCAAATCACATACGAAAGGCAGGACGACGAGATGATAGCGATTATTGACTACGATGCAGGAAATATAAAGAGTGTGGAAAAAGCCATGCAGCTTCTGGGACAGGAAGTAATAATCACAAGAGACAGAGAGACGATCATGAATGCAGATAAAGTGATCCTTCCGGGAGTCGGAGCATTTGGAGATGCGATGAATAAACTCAGACAGTATGGGCTTGATGAGGTGATCAGGGATGTGACGGCAAAGGGAACTCCTTTCCTGGGAATCTGTCTTGGTTTACAGTTATTATTTGAACGAAGTGATGAGACGCCGGGCGTGGAAGGACTTGGAATTCTGAAAGGTGAGATACTAAGAATCCCGGATAAGGAAGGCCTTAAGATTCCACATATGGGATGGAACTCTTTGAAGTTCCAGAATAACGGAAGATTATTCAAAGGGATTCCGGAAGATTCCTATGTATATTTTGTTCATTCTTATTATTTGAAAGCAGCAGATGAGGGAATTGTAACTGCTACGACAGAATACAGTACACATATCCATGCTTCGGTAGAACAGGGGAATGTATTCGCATGCCAGTTCCATCCGGAAAAAAGCAGTGATATCGGAATTCAGATATTAAAGAACTTTGTGGAATTATAGGGAGGACATCATTATGCATACAAAAAGAATCATTCCATGTCTGGATGTAAATAACGGAAGAGTTGTAAAGGGAGTAAATTTTGTATCGTTAAGAGATGCCGGAGATCCGGTTGAGATTGCAAAAGCGTATGATAAAGCAGGTGCAGATGAGCTTGTATTTCTTGATATTACAGCATCATCGGATGCCAGAGGTACAGTGGTAGATATGGTACGCAAGGTGGCAGAAAACGTATTCATCCCATTTACAGTTGGCGGAGGAATCCGTACAGTAGATGATTTTAAGGCACTCTTAAGAGAAGGTGCGGATAAGATTTCAATTAATTCATCTGCAATTAATACACCGAATCTGATATCAGAAGCAGCAGAAAAGTTCGGCAGCCAGTGTGTAGTTGTTGCAATTGATGCAAAGAAGCGGGAAGATGGAAGTGGCTGGAATATTTATAAGAATGGCGGACGGATCGATGTAGGAATTGATGCGGTGGAATGGGCTTCAAAAGTGGAGAAGCTTGGAGCAGGTGAGATCCTTTTGACAAGTATGGATTGTGACGGAACAAAAGCCGGATATGATCTGGAACTTACGAAAGCAATTGCCGAGGAAGTGAATATTCCGGTGATCGCATCCGGAGGTGCCGGCAGTCTGGAACATTTTTACGATGCACTGACGGAAGGAAAAGCAGATGCGGCTCTGGCAGCATCATTATTCCACTATAAGGAACTGGAGATCAGAGAAGTAAAAGAATATTTAAGAGGAAAAGGTGTATCCGTCCGTCTGTAAGAATGAACAAAGATAAGAGGAAAAAGGATAGTGTAAAACATGGCAGCAATTAATAATGACTGGCTGGATGCTCTGAAAGGAGAGTTTAAAAAGCCATATTATAAAAAATTATTTGAAACAGTCAACGAAGAATACAGGACAAGACAGATATTTCCGCCTGCAGATGATATTTTTAATGCATTTCATCTGACACCTTTACATAATGTAAAAGCGGTTATACTGGGACAGGATCCATATCATAATGTAGGACAGGCACACGGACTTTGCTTTTCTGTGAAGAAAGGAGTAGATATTCCGCCGTCACTGGTGAATATCTATAAAGAATTGCATGATGATCTGGGATGTACGATCCCCAATCACGGCTGCCTGACCAAGTGGGCTGAGCAGGGAGTCCTGATGTTAAATACGGTATTAACAGTAAGGGCGCATCAGGCCAATTCGCATAAAGATATTGGATGGGAAGAATTTACAGATGCAGCTATCATGGCATTAAACAGTCAGGATCGTCCGATCGTTTTCATCTTATGGGGAGCACCGGCTCAGAGAAAGGCAAGGATGCTTACGAATCCCAAACACCTGATCCTGAAAGCCCCGCATCCGAGTCCGTTATCCGCATATCGTGGATTTTTCGGAAGTAAGCCATTCAGTCAGACCAATGATTATCTGAGAGCTCACGGAGTAGAGCCAATTGACTGGCAGATTGAGTAGATGAGGAGAATATAAGGAAAGTATGAAGAAAATTAAGGCATTACTTGTGGTTGTTTGCACAGGTGTATTATTGACAGCCTGCGGCAATCCATCCCAAAAAGGGGTAGAATACTTAGAAGACGGAAAATATGATCAGGCAATCGAACAGTTTGAACAGGCAGTAGATAAGAAGAAAAATGTCGGGGATGCCTATCGTGGCATTGGAATTGCCAAATGGGAAAAGAAGGATTACAAAGGTGCAAGAAAAGCTTTTAAAAAAGCACTGGAAAATGATGCCGAAAAGACGGGAACCATCTATAATATGATTGGAAACTGTGATCTGAAACTCGGAAAAGCGAAAGAGGCATTAAATTATTATAATCTTGGTCTGGCACAGGAAGATTCCGGTAAAAAGATGAAAAAAGAGATGCAGTACAATATTATTGTTGCATATGAACAGATGGAAGACTGGGAAAGTGCAAAGGTAAAACTGGAAGAGTATCTGGAAAATTATCCGAATGACAAATCGGCAAAAAAAGAGGCCGAGTTTCTGAAAACAAGATAAATGGAATGAATCTATAGAAAATGGAAACAGTATGATAGAAATAAAAAATGAAACAGAAAAAGTAATACTGGTCGGTGTATCACTTTCAGATCAGGATGATACAAAAGAATCTCTGGAAGAATTAAAAGATCTGGTGTCCACGGCAGGAGCCGAGACCGTAGGAATGGTCATTCAGAACAGAGAACAGCAACATCCGGGAACCTATGTCGGAAAAGGAAAGATTGAAGAACTGAAAAGTATGATCTGGGAGCTTAGGGCGACAGGAATCGTATGTGATGATGAACTTTCTCCGGCACAGATGAAGAATCTGCAGGATGAACTGGATGTAAAAGTAATGGACAGAACATTGATCATTCTGGATATCTTTGCGGCAAGAGCATCTACAAGTGAAGGCAAGATTCAGGTAGAACTGGCGCAGTTAAAGTACCAGCAGACCAGATTGGCGGGCTTTGGTAAGGCTATGTCGAGGCTTGGAGGAGGAATCGGAACCAGAGGCCCGGGAGAAAAGAAACTTGAGATGGACAGGCGTCTGATCAAGAGCAGGATCGCACAGCTTAACCGTGAATTAAAAGATGTAAAGAAGCACAGAGAAGTAACAAGAGAGCAGAGAAGCCGCAGTCATATTCCGGTGGCCGCGATTGTTGGTTATACGAATGCGGGAAAATCAACACTTCTGAATACGCTGACCGGTGCAGGGATTCTTGCAGAGGATAAATTATTCGCAACCCTGGATCCAACAACCAGAGATCTGAAGCTGCCAAGTGGTCAGGAAATCCTGATGACAGATACGGTAGGATTTATCAGAAAACTTCCGCATCATCTGATCGAGGCATTTAGAAGTACACTGGAAGAAGCCAGATATGCAGATATTATCCTGCATGTAGTAGATGCTTCTAATCCGCAGATGGATGAGCAGATGCATACGGTGTATGAAACACTTCAGAATCTGGGTGTGAAAGACAAACCGGTTATCACAGTATTTAATAAGATCGACCGTATGGAGGATATCTGGGTGCCGAGAGATCTTCATGCAGACTATTATGTGAAGATCTCAGCCAGGACAGGGGAAGGAATTACCGAATTCCTTCAATCTGTAGAAGCAGTATTAAGGGAGCAGAAAGTAGAGATTGAGGCACTTTATCCATATAAAGAGGCAGGAAAGATTCAGCTGATCCGAAAGTACGGGGAACTGCAGGAAGAAGAATACCGGGAAGATGGTATCTTTGTAAGGGCTTTTGTTCCGGCAGAACTTTACGGACAGGTACGGCCCGAAGGCGTAACACCGAACAATTGTTTATAAGCTCTGGAGAAGGTAGAGTAATCTTTAAAACCACAATCATAACAAACCTGTGTGCCAGGCGCACCGGTAGATAAAAGTTCTTTCGCAAGCAGGAGCCGTTTCTGGGAGATGTATTGTCCCAGAGTATAACCGGTCTCCTGCTTGAATAATCTCATCATATAATATTTACTGATATAGAATTGATCTGCGATCAGATCGATTGACAGATTTTCACAGAGGTGTTCGCCTACATAATCAAGGATGGCGAGCACCTTTTCATTACAATTATCAGTATCGATATATTCGAGCCGGTTCTTTCTTACGGCCCGGTTCAGATGTATCATAAATTCCAGAAACATAACCTGTCTGTAAAGCTCGGAAGCATAGCCGCCATCTGTAAACGAATGCTCCAACTGAGAGATAGAACGAAACAGAGAGCTTTTTTCGAAAGATGGGATACGCAGAACATTGGAATGTTCTTTTGCAGCCTTTTGAAAACAATAACTCAGATCATAATTATCTGTCTGATAAGCATTCATAAAATTAGGTGAGATATAGACAATGATTCTTTCATATGGGCAGGAATTGTCAACGGTCAGTCTGTGGATATCGCCTTGTTTTACAAGTACAATGTCATAAGGTTTCAGATCGTAAGAACGGCCCTCGATCATGTAATTTACTTTGCCACGGATGAAGATGGTGATCTTATCAAAGTCATGATAGTGGTAGTCTACTTCTTTTGTCTCCTGATCTGTCAGATGAAAGAGACGGAATTCGCTGTTCAGGTATCCTTTTTTCTCATATTGTTCCATTATCGGTACCTCCCCGGATATATATTGGACTGTCTATAGAAAGTTTATATGAAAACGGCATTATTTGCAAGAAATACAGCATTATTTAAGTAGAATATGGAAATAATGCCTGTTATGATAAAGATATATAGAACAGAAAATATAAAAGCGATCAATATAAAAAAGCTGGGAACAAAGATCAGGAGGAAAAAAAGATGAAGGTAGTAGTAGAACGTTATCATGGACTTGGCAATGATTATCTGGTATTTGATCCGAATCATAACGAATTAAAACTGGATGAGGCAAATGTAAAAATGCTCTGTGACCGTAATGAGGGACTGGGAGCAGACGGAGTACTTGAAGGCCCGATTCTGAAAGAAGACGGTATGCACGTAAAAGTATGGAATCCGGACGGAAGTGAATCTGAGACCAGTGGAAATGGTGTCCGCATTTTTGCAAAATATCTGAAAGATGCAAGTTATGTACAGAAAAAGAATTTTAAATTATATACAGGAAACGGTCCGGTCGAAGTTACATTTTTAAATGAGGACGGAAGCCGCCTGCGTGTATCAATGGGAAAATTATCTTTCTGGAGTGATGAGATTCCTGTTATTGGAGAAAGACGAGAAGTGATCAATGAGGATATGGTATTTGGAAGAACGTTGTATCCGGTTACCTGCGTATCGATCGGTAATCCTCATTGTGTCATTCCGATGCGGGAGATCTCAAAACCACTGGTATGTAAGATCGGTGATTATTCTGAGATCGCAAGATATTTCCCGAACAGGATCAATACACAGATTATGCAGGTGATCGATAAGGAAAATATCGCAATCGAGATCTTTGAACGAGGTGCAGGTTATACAAGAGCATCCGGAACAGGTGCCTGTGCAGCGGCAGGAGTTGCATACAAACTGGGGCTGACTAACAGTAAAGTGATCGTTCATATGCCTGGAGGAGAACTTCAGGTAGAAGTAGAAGATGACTGGAATGTATATATGACAGGTGATGTCTTCTATATTGCAAAGGTAACATTAAGCAATGAATTTGCAGAAAGACTTCGCGCATTGTAGACTAATATGTATACAACAAACATATATTCGTGTTATACTAGGGCATAAGGAGGAAACCTTATGCCTTTAAAATTTGTATTTGGGCCGTCGGGCTCAGGAAAATCAACGTATTTATATCAGCATGTCATAGAAGAATCTGAAAAAAATCCACAGGAGAATTTCATAGTGCTTGTACCGGAGCAGTTTACAATGCAGACACAGAAAGATCTGGTTCGTATGCATCCGAGACACGGAATCATGAATATTGATGTATTGAGCTTTGCACGTCTTGCATACCGTGTGTTTGAAGAGACCGGAGTAAAGAAAATACCGGTACTGGATGATGAGGGAAAGAATCTGATCCTGCGAAAGATCGCAGGGAATTATGAGGATAAACTGACTGTCCTAAAGGGAAATATTAAGAAACTGGGGTATATCTCTGAGGTCAAATCTGTGATTTCGGAATTTACACAATATGATATCGGGGAAGAAGAACTGGATGATATGATAGATTCGCTGGATGAAGAATCCAGGTTATATTATAAATTAAAAGACATCCGGTTTTTATATGATGGTTTTCAGGATTATTTAAGAGAACGTTATATCACAAAGGAAGAGTTGTTAGATGTGCTAAGCCGAGAAGTTAGAGAATCAGAGCTTTTAAAGAACAGCACAGTGGTACTGGATGGATTTACAGGCTTTACACCGGTGCAGAACAGGCTGATTCTAGAGCTTATGAAATATTGTAAGGGTGTATGGATAACGGTTATCATGGATGAAAGGGAGAATCCATATTCTTACAGACATCCATATCAGCTGTTTGGACTGAGCAAGCAGATGGTGACAACATTAATCAGTCTGGCGAGGGAAGAACACATTGCGGTAGAGGAACCGGTCTGCCTGTATGGATATCCGGTAAAGCGTTTTGAGAAAAATAAAGAGCTGGCATTTCTGGAGCGGAATATTTTCAGATATGGAGCAGGAACATATGAAAAAGAAGTGAAAAATCTTGGAATTCATGTGGCGCGAAATCCGGGAGAAGAAGCAATGGCTGTAGCAGAAGAGATCAGGAAACTGGTAAGAAAAGAAAGATACCGTTATCGTGAGATTGGTGTCATAGTCAGTGATATGAATGTATATGGAGACTATCTGGAACAGGCATTTGAAACATATGGAATTCCTGTATTTATGGATCATAAGAGAAGTATTCTGCTGAATTCATTTGTAGAATACCTGAGAAGTCTTCTGAATATGGCAGAGAAGAATTTCTCTTATGAAAGTGTATTCCGTTTCCTGCGGACGAATCTTGCAGGATTTAGTTATGAAGAGGTCGATGAACTGGAAAATTATGTGATCGGACTCGGAATCCGGGGCTATAAGGGCTGGCAGAACCGATGGATCCGTCGTATGAAAGGGATGGAAGAAGAGGAACTGGAGAGGCTGAATCATTACCGAGTACAAATGGTAGAAAAAGTGGATAATCTGATGTTTGTTTTAAAACAAAAGAGGAAAACCGTAAAAGATATTACCTTGGCAGTATATGAATTTATGGTTCAGGAGAATATTCAGGAAAGACTTAAGAAAACAGAAGAAGAATTTCAAGAGGCAGGGGAACTGGCTCTGGCAAAGGAATATTCTCAGATTTACCGGATCATCATAGAGTTGTTTGATAAGTTTGTGGCACTTCTCGGAGAGGAACCGGTGGGCTTAAGTGAGTATTGTAAACTTCTGGATGCAGGTCTTGAAGAAGCAAGGGTCGGCGTTATTCCGCCAAGTGTAGATCAGGTGGTAGCCGGAGATATGCAAAGGACCAGACTGAAAGATATAAGAGCACTCTTTTTTGTGGGAGCCAATGACTGTTTCCTGCCGGGGGCGCTTTTAAGAACGGGACTTCTGTCTGAACGCGACAGAGAAAAATTCCGTCAGGCTGATCATGCGTTGTCTGCGGGAGGTAAAGAAAAAGCTTATGTCCAGAAGTTCTATCTGTATATGAATCTGACGAAACCATCGGAAAAGCTTAAGGTATATTACAGCAAGGTGTCCGCGGACGGGAAGGCATTAAGACCTTCCTATCTGATTCAGGAATTATTGCGTCTGTATCCGGATGTGAAGGTACGGGACGAGGATGAGAAGGAACTGGTGCAAAAAGAACTGACGGAAAAAACAGGGGTAAAATATCTGATCCGTGGTCTTCAGGAGAAAAATCTGGATGTCACATGGCAGGAGCTTTATACCTGGTATCAGAAAGATCCAAAGTGGAAAGAAAAAGTAGACGAACTTTTAACGGCATGGTACTACAGACGTCCGGAGGATCCATTGTCGGAAAGCGTTGCAAAGCAGCTTTACGGTGAAAATTTCGAAGGAAGTATTACCCGAATGGAACGGTATGCAAGTTGTGCATGTGCACATTTCCTTGCATATGGATTACGTCTGAAAGAACGGCCGGTATATGAGTTTAAAGCAGTGGATCTTGGAAATGTATGTCACAGTGCCCTGGAATTATTTTCAAAAAAAGCATCTGAAGCAGGCGGCTGGACGATCCTGACAGAAGAACAGAGGAAAGAAATGATCGATGAATGTGTGGAGGCAGCGATCACAGACTATGGTAATTCAGTGTTATACAGTTCGGCGAGAAATGAACAACTGATCGTCAGGATGAAACAGATGCTGGAACGCACAGTATGGGCACTTACGAATCAGCTTAAGGCAGGAGATTTTGTGCCGGAGGCATATGAGCTTCGTTTCTTTGGAGGAAAGATCGACAGAGTAGATGTGTGTGAAACCGAAGAACAGGTATATGTTAAGGTGATGGATTATAAGACTGGAAGCAAGGCGTTTGATATCGTAGCATTGTATCACGGCCTGCAGCTTCAGCTTATGATCTATATGGATGCGGCAATAGAATTTCAGAAGAAACGCCACCCGGAGAAAGAAGTTGTTCCTGCGGGCGTATTTTATTATCGGATCCAGGATCCGATTGTAGATAAGACGAAAGATAAAGAAGAAGCAGAACAGGCAGTCTTAAAGCAGCTGAAACCAGACGGGATCATACCGTTAAAGGCAGAGATCCTTAAGCATCTGGACCGGGATACAACGGGAGAATCTATGGCAGTCCCGGTGAAATATAATAAGAACGGCAGTGTGTCCGGATACTCTAAAGTAGTTGCGGGAGAGGATTTCCAGGCAATGATGGTACATGCCCGGAAAAAGATGAAAGATGCAAGAACAAAGATATTAAATGGAGATGTAGGAGCACTTCCATATAAGAGAGGACAGGAAAGCGGCTGTGATTATTGTCCATACCGGCAGGTGTGCGGCTTCGACGTGAAAATCCCGGGATATGAATATCGTGATATAGGAACAACGGGAAAAGAAGAAGCAATGGAAGCAATGCGGATGGAGCAGAAAGGAGGAGAATAGCCATGGGTGTGAAGTGGACGGAAGAACAGGAGAAAGTAATCCGATTACGGAATCGCAATATTCTGGTATCAGCGGCAGCAGGTTCCGGGAAAACGGCAGTTCTGGTAGAACGAATCATCACAATGTTGACAAAAGATGACCCTCCGATGGATGTGGACCGACTTCTGATCGTTACTTTTACGGAGGCAGCAGCATCGGAAATGAAAGAAAGAATCCGGCTGGCAATCGAAAAGAAACTGATGGAATATCCGGATAATGAACATCTGAAGCAGCAGGCTACTCTGATCCATAATGCGCAGATCACAACGATACACAGTTTCTGCCTTTCCGTGATCCGTGATCATTTTCATTCGATTGATATTGATCCGGGATTCAGAATTGGTGAAGAAGGCGAATTAAAGCTCCTAAGACATGATGTACTGGAAGATATGCTGGAGGAAAAATATCAGGAAGGCAGTAAGCGTTTTCTTGACTTTACCGCAGCGTACAGTACCGGCCGGAATGATAAAAAAATTGAGGATCTGATACTTAAAATTTATGAGTTTTCCAGAAGTTATCCGGACAGTGAAGCATGGCTGGATTCCTGTGTAAAAGCCTATGAAATCCCGGATGTAAAGGCACTGGAAGGAAGCAGCATCATGAAGAAAGTGATGACAGATATCAGAAAGAATCTGGAAGATGCAAAAGAACTGCTTATCTATGCGGAAAATGTGGCATTAAGTCCGGAAGGGCCTGCCGTATATGAAGCAACACTAGAAAAAGATCTGCGGGTCATTGAAGAATTGTGTAACAGGGCGTCTTATAAAAGCCTTGCGGAAGCATTTTCGAATGTAAAATGGGCGAGGATCGCAGCAAACAAGGATAAAACAGTATCAGAAGAAAAGATTGACCTGGTCAAAAAGATCAGGGAAATGGTCAAAGGGATTGTGAAAAATATGAGCGCCCAGTATTTCTATGAAAGTCCGGAAGAACTGGTGGAAGATCTTCGGGTATGTGCTCCGGCAATGGAAGAACTGGCGGATCTGGTGCGGCTTTTTGCAGAGAGATTCGAAGAGCAGAAGCGTGCCCAGAATATGATCGACTTTTCTGATATGGAACAGTACGCACTGAGGATTCTGACGCAGAAGACGGAAAATGGTTTTGTTCCGTCCAAAATAGCGGAAGAATATCAGAAGCAGTTTGAAGAAATCATGATTGATGAGTATCAGGACAGTAACCTGATCCAGGAAGCAATTCTTACCAGTGTATCTGGCTGCAGAAGCGGAAGATACAATATATTTATGGTGGGGGATGTAAAACAGAGTATTTACAGATTCCGTCTGTCCAGACCGGAATTATTTCTGGAAAAATTCCGCACATATAATATAGAAGAAAGTAAGACGCAGAGAATTGATCTGCACAAGAATTTTCGAAGCCGGAAAGAAGTACTTGAAAGTGCCAATGCTATATTCAGACAGATCATGACTGAAAAACTGGGCGGAATCGTCTATGATGATCAGGCAGCTCTTTATCCGGGAGCTGAATATCCAGAAAATGACAATGTTAAGACAGAGATTCTTGTGATGGACAGTGACCTGGAAATATTGTCAAAAGAGGAAGACTTTGAGGAGAAAATTCCTTCCGAGAGGGAACTGGAGGCAAGAATGATCGCAATGCGTATCCGGGAACTTCTGCGTTCACAGAAAGTTACAGATAAAGAGACAGGGGAACTTCGGAATGTGCGTTACTCGGATATTGTAATCCTGACGAGAAGTATCAAAGGATTTGCCGATGTATTTACCGAAGTGTTGAACCGGGAAGGAATACCGACTTATGCAGGAACAAGCGAGGGATATTTTCAGACTCAGGAAATTGGGGTGCTCATGGATTATTTGAGGGTCTTGGATAACAGAAGGCAGGATATTCCACTTACTGCTGTCTTAAGTTCAGCATTTGCCGGACTATCTCAGGAAGAACTGGCAGAAATACGGTGTGCATATCCGGATACTGCATTCTTTGAGAGTGTGACGAAGTACAGAGAACAAGGAGAGAATGCGGATATACAACTGAAACTTCAAAAATGTCTGGATCAGATGGATGACTTTAGAAAGATTGTACCGTATACACCGATGCATGAATTGCTCTGGAAGATATTGGAAACAACCGGATATGGAGATTATGTTGCATCCATGCCGGGAGGTGCACAGAGGAAAGCAAATCTGGATATGTTGATTGAAAAAGCCAGAGCGTACGAGTCAACGAGCTACAAAGGATTGTTTCATTTTGTAAGATATATTGAACAGCTTCAGAAATACGATGTAGATTACGGAGAAGCAAGTATAGAAGATGAGCATGCAGACACGGTACGGGTAATGACGATTCATAAAAGCAAAGGTCTGGAATTCCCTGTTGTGATCGTGGCCGGAATGGGAAAACGATTTAATATGCAGGATGCAAGGAGTGCTGTGGCTCTTCATGCCGGAATGGGTGTTGGACTGGATGCAGTTAATCTGGAATACAGGACTAAGATACCAAGCATTATCAAAAAGGTGATCCAGAAAGAAGAAGCTCTGGAAAGTCTTGGAGAAGAACTTCGTGTATTGTACGTTGCACTTACGCGTGCAAAAGAAAAACTAATCATTACAGGAACACTTTCAAATCCCGAAGATAAGATATCTGACGGGCGGGTATTTCAGGGAAATAAGAGAAAAGAATTATCATTCTTGCAGCTGAGCCATGCGGTGACGTACTGGGACTTCATATTACCGGCAGTTCTGCGTACAGAAGGAGAACCATTAAAACTTCAGATCTTGCATGTAGAAGATGTGGTAAAAGAAAGCATAGAAGAGGAAGAAAAAAGCGGGATTTCCAGAGCTGTTCTTGAAAACTGGGATGTGAATGAGATTTACGAGCCAAAGCTTCATGATATGATGAAAGAACAGTTTGAATTCATCTATCCGTACGAAAAAAGCAGTATGAGAAAGCTGAAATTTACAGTTACCGAGCTGAAAAAGCGGGCATATGAGATTGGTCTGGATGGCGGCGAAGAAGAACGAGAAGAAGAAGGAGAACTTCTGCAGGAAGAACCGGAAGTTGTGCCGATGATTCCGCAATTTTTGCAGGAAGATGAGGTTCTGGCCGGAGCTGCAAGAGGTACGGCTTATCACAGAGTTATGGAACTTCTGGATATGAAAGGGATGCCTGAATTTACAGAAGATACGGCTGGGGAAAAAGAAAACTGGAAGAAATATTTTATGGACTGGCTGGATGATCAGGTAAGAAGAGGACGGATAGAAGAAGATGCCGCAAGATGTATCTGCTGGGAAGATATCCTGCAGTTTGCAAAGTCAGGTATAGGAAGGCGGCTGCGGGAAGCGGACGGTAAACAAAGACTTTGGAGAGAGCAGCCATTTGTACTGGGAATAGATGCCAGAGAGCTGTATCCGGAGGAAGAAGACGGGGAACTGATACTGGTACAGGGAATTATCGATGCCTATTTTGAAGAACCGGACGGACTTGTCGTGCTGGATTATAAGACCGACAAGGTAAGACGGAAGGAAGAACTGGCAGAAAGGTATCAGGAGCAGCTGCGCTATTATGCAAAAGCGTTGGAACAAATGACCGGAAAGAAAGTAAAAGAAAAGATTATATATTCCTTTACACTAAAAGAGGGGATTTATATTAAATAAATAGAAAAAGGCACATCTGTGTATCGTAAAAAATTATTTCAGTTATTTGAAAGATTTTGCGATGACCGGGTGTGCTTTTTTTATCATCATACGTTCGAGAAAAGCTATCGGTGACAGATTCTGCAGATTTAACCTTACATTTTTGTAATGTAAACAATATGTGTTGACATACTATATTATATTACATATAATATGCGTAACGAAATAATATTAGATAATAATGCGAAAGGGAGTGAGAGCATGGTTTTTAATACAGGCGCAGCTCTTCTGGATGCAATTGTGCTGGCGGTAGTATCGCGGGAAGATGAAGGAA
>ERZ773229.1647-NODE-1647-length-14785-cov-9.236320_pt1 | contig 14785 bp, 19 predicted proteins | sample MGYA00580992_ERZ773229 | MGnify/ENA primary metagenome ERZ773229 (study PRJEB29015, sample SAMEA2737795) | human gut metagenome | biome: human gut; feature: human-associated habitat; material: faeces | place: China | collected 2012 ... | reverse complement strand
AATATTCAATATTGGTCAATAATATTAATATTGACTATTGCAAAATGGAAAAAATATGCTATAATATAAGTGTAAAAAGATAAGAGTATGCCCCGCGGCAGCTCTATCGTGGCGCGCTTCGCGCGGGTTATGCGCGTCAATATTTAATCCATACGTATGGACAGCATCGCGAGTTGTCCATATATATGGATAAAGGAAAGGTGATAAATGGCAAAAAAAGTTGTTTACGAGGGGTACGGTAACGACGTATTTACAGGGTTGGGCATTTACAACGCAACACCGTATGAAATGAGCAAAGAAAAGCTCGTTTCTCAATTTATGTCTACAATGCTTACCCGAACACAAGCAATGTTCAAACATAATGGATTGCCTGATACAATTCCAAAGAGAATTTTAGAAGGGCAAATTCAACGTGGATATACTATCATAATCGAGGTGAAGAAAGGTGAAAGCGGTGTTGCAAGCGGCGTGGAAAGTGGGCTTTATCAGACTTGGGGTGCTCTTGGTGGGGCTTTGGATTATAATTATATGCCTAAAACTGTTATTGTTTCTAACCCGTATCTTATCCAAAAAGAATACACGGTTGGAAAAGATTGTGTTGTTATTCCTAACGATAGCAGGTATATGGGTTTGTATGAAATATGCAGGTATTACGCCACCCTCTTGGCTGAAAACGTTATTTCAAAAAATATACTCACGATAAATTCTCGTGCAATGAATATCTTTAAAGTTGGAGATGAAAAACAAAAGAACGACGTCGAAGATTTTATAAAATCATTGAAGAACGGTGATATATCAGCTATTGTAAATAAAGGTGGTATTTATAAGGTTATAGATACAATTCCTTTTGGTGACACTCACTCTCATCAACCTTTAACTGATTTAATCGAAGACCAGCAATATATTAAGGCATCACTTTTTAATGAGTTAGGTTTACAGGCTAACTATAATATGAAACGTGAAAGTATCAATTCTAATGAGGCGCAGTTAAACGAAAGCGCTCTTCGTCCTTTTGTTGACGATATGCTCGAACAGCGCCAAATAGGGGATGATAAAGTAAATAAAATGTTTGGTGTGAAATGGAGTACTGAATTTAATAGTTCTTGGAAAACTCAAGAACAAGCAGAACAATTATCATTAGAGCTTGAAAAAGCGTCCATACATATGGATAAAAATTCCGAAGAAGATAATGGGGGTAAAGATAATGATAGTGGAAATAACGAGGATAAGTGATTTATATCCTACACCGTTTACTCAAAATGTCTTTACTGATATGAAAGCTGATACGGAATTGAATGAAATATTAAGTGTAATTCTTAAAAACGATGACGAATGGTTATCAGTAGGTATCGACTATATTTATAATAAATCGTACAGTAAACGCTTATCACCTATGCTTGTAGCATTATTAAGAAGCTATGTTATTGATAATGATTATAAATATATATATAATAATGATACTAAAATAACTTGGGGTGAATTTGTTGAAAGGTTTAATCGTAAAACATTAAACGACGTTATTCGTGTTCGTTACAGAGTTAAGTGGAAACAATTGATTAAAGCTTTGGAACAAATTCAGCAAGAATATGATATTTTATCACCATTTCATACTGAATTAGACGATAATGTAACACAAGATTTTTTAGGTAGTGATACTATAAATTCGACTGATAATCATTCGACCACTGAGGATAATAGTGTTTTTCCTTTTAATGTAAATTTTGAAAAGGACGAAAATGGTAATGATGTTCAACAGAAACCAGTCCCCACTTCTACTAATAGTGAAAGCCTTAACTATACTGATAAAAGTAATTATGAGCGTAACGGCGCTCATACAAGAAAGGCGACACGGAAAGGGAATATAGGGAATATGACAAATCAGCAACTTATCGAAGAGGAAATAAATCTTCGAAAGAATCAAATCATTGACATTATTTTCGATGATTTGGACAGCATTTTGACAAGGAATTTTTATTAAAGGAGTGATAGGTATGGAAAAGTTAAAAACCTACATCTACGTAATCTGTATGTGCCTGTCTATTCTTTACGCAATCTTCGTTACGGTTCGAATGATTGTGAAAAAGAAGAAAGCAGGTACAACCCCCGACATTGTTGAAGTTATCGACAGTGTGATGTCCAATATGCAGAAAGCTGAAGAGCTTTACAATAACTTTACCGCATATGGAACAAAATTTTCCGCAAACAAGCTGGAAGATGTTTTAACTAAAGTCCAGAACTTCTGCTTGACTCGCGGAATTACTTACGACGAGGATACCGTACGCAATATTGTAGAGAAACTTATTAAGTTCTCGAAAACTGTAAACGCAAAAAAATAACAGTCCATACATATGGACAAAAGGAGCAATTAAATGGACGTAAAACAAGTATTTGAAATTACAAACGCAATGGCAAAAGAGTTTCTCGGCGAAACGGCAGTTGTTGCCGAAGACCTCAGCAACGTGGTGGACATCGGTTCGAAGATTTTCGAAACGACCGACGTAGACAACTACGTAAAAAAGCTGATTGACAAAGTAGGTCGTGTTATCTTTGTCAATCGTCAGTACACTCCGATTCTTCCTTCGGTTGAAAAGAGTGGTTGGGAATTCGGTTCGATTTTGCAGAAAGTTGACTGCGATATGTTTGAGGCACAGGAAAACCCCGAATGGGAGCTTTACAAGTATGCGAAAGGTAGCGGCGACGCGAAAGCAGGTAAACCGGTTGACCAAGATTTGTTCACACCGCCTACCGGAGTTCGCAGTAAATTCTTCAACGACGCGACGACGTACGAAGTTCCGTTCTCGATTACCGAGGAACAGGTCAAGGAAAGTTTCAATTCGGCAGAGCAACTTAACGGGTTCTTCTCGATGATTCAGACGAAGATTAAAAATTCGCTTGTTCTTCGCGGAGCAGGACTGACTCGTGCGGTTATCAACAATATGATTGCCGCTACCGTTTATCGTGAATTTTCCGATAAGTATTCCGCCTCAACCAAAAAGTATACTTTCGACGAAACTTCGGGCGTTCGGGCAGTCAATCTTCTTGCTTTGTACCGCGACAAAGGAAACGACCCCGACAAGAAGCTTACTCCGGAAACTTGCCTTAGTAGCCTCGACTTCTTGAAGTTCGCTTGCTATCAGATGAAACTTCGTCTGGGGCGTGTACGCGATATTTCCACCCTTTTCAATATCGGTCAGAAAGAACGTTTCACGCCTACCGAAATGCAGCACTTTGTACTTCTTGAAGAGTTCGCAGAGGCGGCGAAAATTTATCTTCAGTCCGACACCTTCCACAAAGAACTTGTAGCTATGCCGAAATACGAAACAATCAACTTCTGGCAAGGCACGGGTACGGACTATGGATTCTCTTCCACGAGTACGGTACACGTATCTTCGAAAGTGTTTGCGAAAGACGACGACATCGCAACGGCAGCTCCAGCAATCGTCGAAACCGAAGTTACAGGCGTTCTCGGCGTGTTCTTCGACAACGACGCCCTCGGTATCAACAACTACAAGTCCAAAGTTACGAACCATTACAATGGACACGGTGATTTCCGCAATTACTGGTATAAACAGTTTGCACGGTATTTCAACGATTACGACGAAAACGCGATTGTGTTCTTCGTGGCTTAAAACGGCAGGGAGCTACGAAAGTAGCTCCCTTATTTAGTCCATATGTATGGACAAAGGAGTTAAAATGAACGAAATAAAAAAGACAACGCTACATCCCGATAATCAGCCTAATACTGATTTATATCCTAAAACAAGTACCGACCAAATTGAAGGATTAAATAATATTATTACTGGGATAAATAAAGAAATAGAAAAAAAAGTCAATACTGTTGATAATTTCGTAAGAATCTTCACTATTCCTAATGGTGTAAATAGTGGAACACTTACTGCTGACGTAAAGGAAAAATTATGCAATCCGGACGGGCATAATTATTACGTTTATGACGATACTTCAGAAATGATTTTAAAGTATTCGTTTAATTCAAACAACCAAATTATACAATATAAAGCGGTGTATCTTCAAATTACCAAGGCTTACGAGATTACTATGCAGATATTCCCCTCAAATGGTAGATGGAGTCGCAATCAAACTGTCTTAAACGTGCCAGCAAGCACAGGTGGAAAGTTGTATTTGCACTCTCTTTATTTTGCTAGTGTAAAAAATCAAGCTTTGCTAACATTTTATCATACGAGTCCGACACAAGTAACTGATGATTGGATATACGAAAATCTGACAAATAATAATTGTTGTTTGACTTTTTTTCCGACTGCTACCTCTATTTCTCAATACGACACCATAGGACTGGGCGCTCAGCTGGGACCAACAAGCAGCTCTCCGTCTTGGGGTGCTTCAATCGACCTCGAAAGTCCGAGTCCTACTAGATTATCAGTATCACAAGCAGACCAATACCTCGTAACCGAGCTTTAAGGAGGAATAACAATGGAAAGATTTTATTACAAAAACAAAAACAACACAGGTTTTCTCAATCTTAAATCTCCTCTTGTTGACGAGAATTATATTCAAATCACAGAAGAAGAGTTCAAAAAACTTACAAAACCGAAAGAACCCACGGCAGAAGAAAAAGCGGTGAAAGAGAAAGCAAAGAAGAACGCCGAATATAAGAAGTATCTTGAAGATACTGATTATGTTGTTCTCAAAATTTCCGAGGCAATGGCTGAGGGAAACGAAGAACTTAAGAAAGAGTTAATGCTTCAATATGCAGGAATTCTTGCTATTCGAAAAGCATACAGGCAGGAATTGAATAAATGACACCTGTAGAGATTAAACTCTATCAAACCGCAAGCGAGCCTACAATGGTTGAAAAGACCTTAGTAGAAAAGGCAACGGTTACAGGCTACTTCAAGCAGGTGCAGGATATTACTGCACCTGTTATTGATTTAGCTTTTAATGATAGGGAAACATTCAATTTGTATTTTAATTCAAATTATGCGTATATTGCCTTATTTAATCGTTATTATTTCATCTCTCGAAAGGAAGTAGGTATGAATAATATTCTGTCCATATATATGGACGAAGATGTACTTATGAGCTTTAAGGAAGAAATTTATAATCTTGTTCCTTTGGTTACAAGACAGGCTCAGCAATTTGACCACGATATTATTGATACTTCTATACCTGCTACTGCTTATCCTAATATTGATTATTTTACTTGTAAATCTTTAATATGGTGTAAGTTCTCTGATAATAAAGAAATAATTCCCTACGACCCTTTAACTGAATCACCTGCTTTCGATGACCTTACAAAAAGATTTTTTAGCGGTAAATATGAAACTGCTGATATATATTCTAATGGATGTATTGCAATGCAGATATTTAGCAATATTGACGAATTCGCGACTAAAGATAATCATAGAAACGGTTTAGTTTCTTCTAACAGAGTTTATTATATTGCTCCTAATGTTTTTGAACAAGTTATGAAAGCTATTACGGCTCCTGATTTTTGGACTTCTTTGGGTAGCTGGTTTACTGATTTTTCACAAAATATATACTCATTAACATACTTACCTATACAAGTTTCTAAGGATAGTATGAGAACATATAAAAATCAAAATGTAATACAATTTATGGCTAAAAATTATCCTGCAGAAGGAATATCAACTGCTCTAATGGCTTCACCTACCGACCATTTAATAGCAGGAACTACAATACATATACATTTTAGTAGTGACTTTAGATTTTTATTAAGTACTACTACTATAATGTTACCATTTATAGGTGAAGTTGAACTTGATAATCAGCTAATATATAAATATAAAACTAATATAAGTTCTTTTGTTGGATACTTATATTTAATTATAAATCCAAATACCTGTGAAGGTCAATATATTATTTCTACAAAATACCTTAAATATGATTATGATGGAACTGATAAAAATTATAAATATATTGATAACATTGACAAAAGATATGTAATATATACTTCTCAATTTTTTAAAGTAGGCTCTGATATATTCCTCGGCTCTACGGATAAAAATGCTAAAAATCAGGGAATTGCTATGTTTGGTATAACTACGGCTTTATCTTTATTAAGTGGTGGCGTTGCAGGTGGAGCTATCGGAGCGTTAGGCGGTAGTGTATCTGCTGCTACTAAAAAAGCGTTTAAGTCTACACAGGACAGGCGATTAAAGGTAGGCTCTGCCAAATATAATCAACGAATGAATACTTATCGTGAATCTTATGGTAAAGATTTAGCGTCAAGCGGAATTGATTTTGCCAGTTCTGCTTTAAGTGAAATATTACCATTATTATCTGTAAATGGACAGGTGGATTCTTCTTCTACTACTGCAATGAATTGTTACGATTATGGTGAAATTTATGTAAGAGTAGTTGAACCTAATTTGCAAATTCCTACAAATTATTATGAATTATATGGTGGTTTGTGTAACCTTACAGTACCTTTGTCTACTCTTAAAACAAAAGGTTATACAAAATGTGCCAACGTTCATATGACAGGCTTTACAAATGCAACTTCTGAAGAAATAGCTGAAATTGAAAGCTTGTTACTTAGCGGTGTAATTCTATAATCTATCCATACATATGGACAAAATAAAACCCTGAGATTTCTCTCAGGGTTTTTTATTACATTGCGGTATCTGTTCTACACCATTCCAAATAATTTCTTACAACTTCACCTACTTCATTATCCTGATAAAATACTTTATCATTTGCGAAAAACCACCATATGTATTTCTCTACATCGTCGTGTGGTTTATTTATTTTTCGCTTAAAGTTAGGCTGAGGTTTATATTCTTGAGTATAAACTATGTCATATTCCTCATCTTTTATAGGCGTAGTTTTTCTATGAATATATGTAAATATTCTATTATTCTTAATAACTATATCACATTGAAGATAAATATCAGAAAAAATAATGAAATAAGAAAAGTCAACATCTTCTCGAACATTGTATTCTTCTGGAATATGAGGATATATCTCAAGTTCCCAAGTACCCCCTGTAATCATTTGGAGCTTCGGATTGTCAAAAGCGAAGTATTTAGAGCTTTGTTTACCCGCACCTTTATTTGCACAATATTCGATAGCTAATGTTGTTTCACTATTTGCATATTGACAAATTTCAATAGTTCCTTGCTCCATTTTTCTAATATGGTCTTTAATACCAAACTCAACGAAATATGGACAGAACATATTGATTGTATTTCCCGACATAAATATATTTACGTTACCTCTATCACGAACAATAGTTGAAATAGTATTCATAAATAATACAAATTCGTCGGGAAGATAGGCATTTCTTGCAATAAATTCATCAAAGAATATATTACCTATTAAAGGATAAGAAGTAGATTTATCGTGCTCACCAGCATTTAATGAAAACCCATAACAAAATGGTTCGTCTTTTTTTATTACTTTTTTAAGTTTCTCGTCATATTTACACAAATACCAACGAGAAGAAAAGTAATAAATTCCAGTCCATTCACCCTTTGTTAAATATTCGACTACACCATTTTTTACTAATGCGTCAAACATTTGTTGTCCTCGCTTACCTACAAAGTCCTCTGACCATCTACGAACAAGAGCCATTTGTCGACCATTGAGAATGTAATCAGCCAAGCAGATTAAATCGAAAGCGTATGTTTTACCATTCGAACGTTCACCGATTGACATTCTGTATAGATAATCACCTTTTGCAAGAGGTAGCGGGGAATAATATTCTTCGGGTTTATCATAATGCTTTAAAACTTTAATAACGTTTGATGAGATTTTGGGCATTTATCCATTTCCTATTATTTTTTCTATCCATATATATGGACGATAATAAATGTTCTGAAGGGGGACATTGTAAAATCACATACTCTTCTCTCGCTAATGACACTATATACTTCTTTCTAATATAATATTGGTTTCCATTTATTTTGTCATAAAAATATACTCTTTGTTTGGTCAATCCTATATCTAAATTGCAAGAATGTTTTACAAATTGTACAAATAAATTATATACAGGTTCTACATCAATATCATCAAATGACCTAAGCCATTCACCAAGTATTTCAAAACCACCCATTGACAAAAGTCTATATTTTCTATTTTTCATTACTTACATACCCCCACTTTTATTCCTGCTAATCTAAAATCAGCCATATCAATTTCGTGCTCAGTATCATTTAAAAGATAGCGTAATTGTGTATAAGTTTTACACCCGTCAATTAAATCATAAGGTACAAAACAGAATATAAAACTATCTTTTTTCTCAACTTTTATTGCCCAAGGATTCCTTGAAACAATAAAATCTCTTCGTTTTGCTTCTGTCATAAAGAACTCAATTTTCTTTTCAATATCTTTAATCATAAATATTCAACCCTTGCTTCTTTTTTTAATCTTTCTGCAATCAGTTTGGCAATTATTCCATTATATATTCTTATATCATATTTATTTTCAATCCTCATAACATCATTGTAATCTTTATTAAAATAATCATAATATTCTTTTTCTACTTTCTGATTTGGATTAGTTCTGTATTTTATTAAAATTTCATAGCTGTCCTTTTTTTCTTCGATATATACAATTTTTAAATCAAATCCCCATTCTTCTTCAAAATAACTATAAATTTCATAAACGAGTCCTGTTAAACACATTCTTTTCTTTGCACTTTCTACCATTTTTAATTTTCCTTTGTCCATACATATGGACTATGCCGTAGCTATTAAGTCATTTCGAATACCAAACAAATAATCAACATATAAATCAGATAACGAAAGTGAGTAATCTGCACCTTCCATATGTATACCCGATTTTTCGTGATAAGTTGATACTTTTCCTTGATAATCTTTGACTTTACCTACAATTTCGTCGTCAATATAGGTGTGAGTTAATTTACCTGTTGCTGATTTCTCAACACCCTCGTCCATATATGTGGACGGAATTGATAACCCATCATTAAATTCTTTAAATATATTTTTACTACCATATTTCTTTAATAAATAAGGTATCGCTTTTTTCTTATTTACACCCGAAACAGTCATTGTTATACCATCTTCTGTTTCAGTCATATAACGTTTTGCACCTAACGTTTTAAATCTCGTATATAAATCTTCTTCATTCCAAACCCCTAACTGTTTTACTTTGCCCCATTTATTTTTAGGACGTGATAATTCGGGGTTTAATCCATAACTCAATAAACAAGTATCTATTTGCTTTATTATACTTTCATTATATTTATTTATATAGTCCATATGCTTTGTGTAGTTAAGCCCTTTAATACTATCAGTATCACTATAAACGTAATCATTTTTAAACTCTAATATACCCGAAAATAAATTCATTCTTGCATATGCAGTTATCCACACACCCCAAGCATAATATAAAAATCTTTTTGTTGAATTATTATATAATTTTATAGCCTCTTCCAAATCGGGTTTTTCACTTGACCATTCTGAACTGTAAATTATTTCATCTCTACAAATATCCGTTACGCACATACCAAATGTTGAATTTATATCTTCCTTACTTCTCATATATTCTGCCTCTTTACCTTTCACTTCTTTTAAAGTTGTCTTTTTTCCGTATAATTCCAGTACACCTTCTATTATCGGTTTAGGCAAATAAGCTTTTTGCGCTACATACATTTCGTCTATTATTAAATCGTCCCATTCGTACATATTCATTATGATTATAAAATCTTGCTCTGTTATTGTTATTGATATTTCGTCTGCTGATACGATTCTTCCGTTATTTTCAACAGGGTTTTTACAAGTTAAACAATGAGATTTTGATATATAATTTTCAAATAATACCTTTGGTTTTAGTCCATACATATGGACAGTCATCAAACAACAATAACGTTGTAAAGCGTCATAAAATTCTTCCGCCATAGTCATTTCATATGGTTCAAATGTAGACATAGGAAATTTTTTTGACACCATTGTAGCAGGATATGCAGATGTTTCGTCGAATGATTTTACTGAGGTTAATGTTTCGCCCGAATATGCGGGATTCGCGTGAGTAAACCCTCCTGCAAAAGCTTGCTTGAGCCTTATATAAATTTGTGGTGTTAGCGTTAATGACCTCATAAGTTTACGATATTTTTTATATTCATCAACGTTTTTATGTGCACTATCAGTATATAAGCATTTATTACGCATAAATTTTCTTACAAACCCTGTCTTAGTCAATGGCAGATTGATTATAGAGCCATATTGTTCAATCAGTTCTTCAATGTAGGCTGTTACTACTAAAACATCGTTTGCAGAATAATCATATTCTTCTTTTGTCAATAATGTTTCAGACGTACGTATTTTATTATAATCGAGATTACCTACTAATTTTTTTACGTTATGGTGAATAAGTTGGTCTGATAATTTTTCAAGACCATACCCTGATAATAAATAAGAGCACCTAAACTCTATTCCATTCGTAGTTAGCGCTTTAATAGGTTTTCTTTTTTCTAATGAAAATACTGATTTCCATTCAAACCATTTACGAATAAATTGAAATTCGTATGATAAATTGTGCACATATATTACAAGTCTATTATTTTCGTCGAGCATTAGTTCTTCTGAAAGCTCATAACACATCTCTATAAATTCTTCCCAAGTCCTACCTATTATTACTTTATCATAGATTGCAAATGACCACATATACATACAGCATTTTTTATCCATATGTATGGACTTGAAAGACGATACTTCTATATCGAATGAAACAGGAACGTTATAATACCATACTTTTTTATTGTCCTTTAATTTATCAAATTCAAAACTATTTATTACGCCCTTTATGTCCTTTGGTTGAAGGTATATGTAAACCACCCCCCTTAGGTTTTATCCCGTATATCGGTTGTAAAGCCCTTGCCATTAAATCTATGTCGGGGTCTGCCTCTTCGAGTTCTTGACGGTTTTTAGCACCGATACTTTCATTAAATTTATCATTGAAATACTCAAAAACCTTATCAGCTGAATTTATATTTCCTACAACACTTATAATTTGCGATATTAGTTGGTCGCTTGTGCCTTTTACGGTTATATCTTTAAATGTTTCGTCCAGCCTATTATAAGATTTCCAAATTATATCCGCATATTCTTTATCGGACAATTTATCTCTGAATACTTTTTGTTCACTTTCACTTAAATTAGTTACTTTTAATATCCTACTCATATATTTATCAATGGTTTTATTCCAGCCTGATACAGTAGACGTTGTAGTACCTAAAAAGAATGCGTTCTGCCTAAATTTTGCTCTCAATTTTTCAGCAACTTCTGACTTAGAACCCTTTAAATCTTCTTCAGTTATTTGAAAATTAGCGTCTAGCCAACTTCTATAACCGTGAGATTTTTCTTCATCATCGTATTGACGATAAGCATTAGGCATCGTCATTCCTTTTTTACTTAAAACATTTAAAGCCCTCGTTCGTCTTGCCTCTGCATAAGCTGCTGATTGTTTTACGAGCGACTTTAATGTCTTTATTGACATTCTACCGTATCGGTGCTTTTCCTTTATTTCGAGGATTTCTTCGATTTTGTACCGTTTGTTTTTTCGTAAATCTTTGCTCATTTTCTTCGTCCTCTTTACGTTTTTGTTTATCCATACATATGGACTGTTTTGCGTGTTCCCTTTCTTGCAATTCAATTATTACTAATGATTGTAAAAAATCTTTATCAATATTATACATTTGTCTTACCTTCTTTACACTCTTTACGAAGTCTTTTCTTCTCTTCTTTCTTCGCTTGCTTTTCTTTCTTCTTCATTTCTTTGTATTCGCGTTTAGCGGCATACATCATAAATTTTTCCCAACTAAATTTTCCCATACCCTACCTCAAAATTTTGTCCACTGCCTCTTGCAGTCTTGCGTTTTCAATAGGCAGTATAAAAAGATAATATGCAAGAATATACCCGTTGTTAATAATACCCCTTTCCCACTGAGATATTGTACAAGCAGCGCAACCGCAATCTTCCGCAACTTCTGCCTGCGTGATTCCAGCGTTTTCTCTTTCTTGCCTACACTCTTTTACTATCTTAGCCCAAATTACCTCATTTTTTACTTGCGCGTATTTTTTACCGATTCTTCTTTTCATTTTAGTTTCCTCTTTTTGTCCATATGTATGGATAAAATAAAAGGGTAATCGATAAATAATTACCGATTACCCTTAATAAATTACCCTACTTTGAAATTTACAGGTACATTACGTTCGTAAACCCTCTACCCTTTTTGGTAGTATCGTTGTACAACTTGACTGCAACGCCTTCCTTTCGGAAATCTGTGCGGCAATCGTTAAGGAGTTTGTTGTATGCCCCAGCGATTTCTGCAAACCCTCGCTTTAAAACTTCGCCCGCATAAGCATAGTAGCGTTCGCCTGCCTCATCGGTAAAGCCATAAGCGATAATAAATTCGCCTTCGGCGTTGCAAAATTCGTAAACGTCATCGATGAAGATTCCGTCCGGAAATTGCTCGATAATTTCGCTTGTAGTCAAGTGCTTACCGTTGAAGATTTCGTCCGACTGTACCGATTTTTTCATCAATTCTTTAATAGAGAAGCTTGCCATAATTTTAATCCTACCTTTTAATTTTTTACCCTACTTGGGAATTTTCTTGTCCATATGTATGGATAAGGTCGCGGCAAATTCACATTGATTTGCTATCTATCCATATGTATGGACTGAAATTGTAAAACGAACAAATGTTCGCCCTTGTTTACTACTTTGCTAAGTGCTAAAACAATGCATAATAAAAAACTATGCTAATCTGTAAACAATAAGGGCTAATAGCTGCCCCGCCGTAGCGGGGCAAACTTTTGTTTATTCCTTTATAGTGCTTTCAAGCTTGCGGACAGCCTCAAACAGGCATTGAGCGCCCGCGGGCATTGTACCGCCCAGCGGCGCCACCTTGTCAAGATACGCCACAATCTCGCGCCACGATTCCGCGGGATATGTCGCTTTTAATGTGTATTGCGGTTTTGCTACTCCCGCCTTTTCGGTGGTCTGTTCGCCGTCCGTATCGGTTGCGGGTTTTTCGGCGGTCGTTGCGCCGTCGGTCTTGATTTCGTCAGCGGGGTTGAGCTTAAAAAGTTTGCGCACATCGTCAGCCGTTACGCCAATAGGCAACCGCCCCGCGTTTATCAACTCGCGCACGGTGTCGGCGTTGCCTTTCGTTTTTTCGAAAAGTAATACCAGCGTGCCATAGTCGAAATTATGCCCGCGCAAGTCCGCAAAAATATCCTTTTCGCCGTTTTCGTCTATCCAAACGCCAAGTTTTGCCCGCGCGTTCGCTGCACTTTTCGAAATGCCGTTTTTTTCCGCCCATTCGTTAAACGATTTCGCCGCCGACTTGAAAAGCTTTTTTTCACGTACCAGCGCCAACGCCTTACAGGCTTTATACGCGGACTTGTCGCCGATTGCTAACGCGGTCTTATAAATAATTACCGCGTCGCGTTCTGTCTCGATTGCCTTAACGGGTAAAAGCGTATCAAACGCGCTTTTAAATGTCATGGCGGATTCGTTTTTCTGTGCTACTTTCATAAGGTCTTTTTCGTTCGTCATAATGGTTTTTTCCTTTCCGCGACTGTTTACGCGGTTACGCGCTGAACGTTTGCGCGCCGTGGGTTTTATGCCCTCACGTTCCCCCGCTTGCTTTTTGCAAGTTTTCGGGGCTTGTTTGCCGTCCATATGTATGGACTTTTTGATTTTTGCGTATGCTACCGCCCACTATCGATTGTGATAGTTTTGTGAAAAGTGGGTGATAGTTTTGTGAAAATGCTTGCAACCGCCCCGCGATACGGCGGGCGGGGCATAGCTAACGCGCCCCGATTGCTTACATATACATTATAATATAAAGGCGTTTATTTGTCAAACGTTTTTTCATAAAATTTTTTATAATCTAATTTTTGTTAGTTTGTAACACTTTTTGTTATAATATAACAATGGTATAATTATACTATTGTTAAGCGTTAAATAAAATGTTAATTTTTAACATTTTTATGTTAGAAACTAACATTTTTTGTGAGAAACTAACATATTTTTGTTAAATATTTTCAATTTGCACAAAAAGGGGCTTATTTTGCATAACTTTTCAAAGGTCAATAAAATATACGGGCGCGCGCATATCGTGCAAAATAGGCGCGTTTTTGTGCGTTATATGCGATTTTTACGCGTTGTAGTATCTTGTACCATATTATCAGCCGTGCTATATCGAAGCACCCTATAGAACATTCTGTCGTTTGTTATAGGGGCTCAGATTTTGATTTATCCGACGGCGCTGCTGTAGGCGAATCGTTCATCAGCAATTTGTCAGTACCTCCGTAATAAGAAGCAAGAAGCTAAAAGGGCAGTATGAATTCATAATTCACATCCCGCAAGGAGCAGACGTTGCTTATATTGAAAAATTAAGCAAATTTAAAAAACAACGCGAATTGTTAATTAACAAAAATACAATGTTTACTGTTGTTTCAAGAAATGAGTGTTTGGTTGAACTGGAGGTAAAAGTATGATAAGAAAATTAGTAGAAAAACTTTTTTGGCGTTATCAGGAAAAAGACAATTGGCGAATGAAAATGAATGAGCCAATCGCAATCAAAAAGCTTACCAAGGAAGAAGCGCAAAATCTCCTTCTCAAAAAAAGACATCAAAATATTCAGTAATTTTTTTTTCAAAAAAAGGAGATCCAAACGGGTCTCCTTCTTCTTTTTAAAACATTGGGTTGTTAGATTGCACGTAGTGTATGAATTCCTCATAATTTTTTACTCGGAAGTATCTATCTTCTTTGTAATTCCATGGCTGATCAAACAAAATCCTGTTTTTTACGTGAA
>ERZ773229.1639-NODE-1639-length-14821-cov-21.433564_pt1 | contig 14821 bp, 21 predicted proteins | sample MGYA00580992_ERZ773229 | MGnify/ENA primary metagenome ERZ773229 (study PRJEB29015, sample SAMEA2737795) | human gut metagenome | biome: human gut; feature: human-associated habitat; material: faeces | place: China | collected 2012 ... | reverse complement strand
TTTGATACCATAGGATGCAAGCACAGACAGACACCAGTATCTATGCCCCACTGACTTCGATCAGAAGCGAGGACGGAAGAGCATTGTACTGGTTTGATGGAATAAATTGGAAAAAATTAGGGATTAAGGAGGATTGATTATGTTTGAAATTTTAAAAGAAGAATTTAAAGCAAATACAGTGAAAATGCAGCAGATTAGAGCTGCACATGAGAAGAAAGAAAAGGAAATCCGGGACGTTTACGCGCCCGGGAAGATTCCCCAATTCCTGCAAGAAGAAGAGGCAAATTATAAGTCTGAAATGAAAAACGCCAGATTGGACGCAATTAATCAGCTGAATAGTGCAGTTGAGAAGCTAGAGAAGCAACAAGGCGGTATGACTGCTGCAATTGACACGGAGCTGTTAGCAACTCTAAACGCTGTCAGTAACTCAGGAATGGGGTTGACTGCTGCCGAACTTCGGGAGTTAGGCGAAAAGGTTCTTTCGTCTGGTAGTTCTATTTGTGCTAGAAAGCTGTCGGAAATTGCAGAAGAATCCGGTATATCGTTGACTATGCCGAACCCCGACAAGGCTAAATCAGTGCTTTATGAGGCGGCAGAAAAGATGATGAGCTTTTATAGGAATTACAATGGAGTAGACAAATATCGCGCCGATATGCAGACTGATGAAAGCCAATACTACTTTATGACGGACGGCAAATTTCTGGATGATTATGAGAGACAGTATGAGGTTGCTACAACGAGCAACCTTGTAAGGATTAAAGAAGCCGTTGCCAAAGCTCAGGAGACTGGACACGAAGAGACCATTGAAGCCGCTTCAGAACGGTTCCGAAAGATGGTTCGTGCCGATGATCTGCCGGAAAAGAAATCAAGCGAGGCGTCCGCGTATGCAAAGGCTTATTCTGCGAGAATGTGCCCGTCGGAGAAAGACTTACAGCCACAAGTGGCATTTATGAGACCGTCCCCGGGAATTGTGTCTAAACGTGTGCCACGTCCGGCACAGAGACCTGATTTAACATATGACACTGCGGACACAGCAGCCAGCATAGCAGCAAAAGAACTTTCTGAACGCGCTTTTCTGTTTCCGACTGCTGACGAACTGGGAATTTAGAAGCTTCCCCGGTGCTGGTATCTAGTGCCGGGGGGAATTGAAAGGGGTATGATGAAAGACAAAAAGTGGTACATTGATTTTTTGTGTTTGCAATACAAATACTACAATCCGAACTATGACGCTGTTGCAGAAACTTTTCAGCTCGCCAGACAGCACTTGGTAAGTAGTCAGGACGCGTATTTTGCCGTTCAAGAATTGCTGTACAGGTTTTATCGTAAGAAATCTGAACGTCAATTTGAGCAGCGGCGTCGTGAAATGGCTACTTCCTACGTTCCTGGATGCCGGGCAAGGTATGATTACCCACAATTCAAAGAGCTGCCGAAAGACACCATCCGGGAAATGAAAGAAATTTTGAAGAAAAAATAAAAAAACAGAACCCCATTTATGCCGTCATGTGTGCCGGGCGGCTGGGGATTCTGTCATATAGAAAGGTGATTCTTTATCTGTATTGATTATATATGAAGATTGTTGATTTAACAAGTATTAATACATAGAGTTAATATTACGTATTAATACAGATACTTATGCCTTGTTAGAACAAATGTGAAAAGTTCCACGTTTGTAAATATGTAAAACTGTTATACTGTCATATTTATTTCTGATCTGCAATTATTTTTACATATTTTTTCAAAGTATTTCTGGATAAATTATGTTTTTTCATTAAGTCAATCTGCTTTATGCTACGATTTGCAAGGAACTTTCTTATATCCGCTTCAAGTTCTGGTGTCATCTTATCAAGCTGTCCCGTCTTACGTCCAGATTTCTTATCACTTGCTTTAATTCCATCCTTAATTCTTTTTACTGTGATCTCACGTTCTTTTTCCGCTCTATCTAATTCAGTTACCAATAATAACTGAATAACAAATTCTAAGGTCATACCCCCTATGAGGTTTTTTTCTTTCATCTTTTTTGCAGAAGTCTGCATAGACTTAATATATTCTGTATTAAGCGTTGGATTGTCAATAAAGATCATCTCTATACCCTTATTCAGTAAATTCATATATTTTTTATATCCGTTATCACGTTCTCTTGTAAAACGGCATACATCTTTGAATAAAATAGTATCTCCCGCCTGTATATCCTGCTCTAGCTCTTTCCATGCTGCACGATCAAATGATTTACCGCTTGCATCATCTTTGTATATTCTTCTGTCAGTAATTTCTATATCATTTTCTTTTTGCCATCTCTCAATAGCTTGTTCCTGTCGCGTGAACTTCTGTTTTCCTCTTTCTTCTTCTGTTGATATTCTCATGTATGCAACAACCTTACACATATCGTTATACTCCTTTCAAAAGCGTTATTTAAACTTTAGTTATTTTGATAGTTCTATTATATAATCAAATTAACTATTCGTCAATATATTTTGACACTTTTACAATAAACTATTTGCATATATGTTATTTTGACACTTTGGCTTATTAAAAACGCGAAATAAAATTTTGATATAGATTATTGCACCTTGACATTGATGGAACTCAATAATATAATATATTTATTGGAACTCAACAATAGAAAGGGGTGAAATAGTGACAGTTCCAAAGAAACCAGGGAGACCGGTAGAACCGAATGCAAAAAGGCATGACATTAAAGTACGTGTTAATGATGAGACTTACAACCAATTAATCGAATACGCAGCACAACACCAGACAACAAAAGCGGAAGTTGTAAGAACATCACTTGAAAAGTTCTTGAAGGAATCCAGAAACAAATAAAAACAGCCCCGTTCACCGACCAAAGCGAAAAAGGACTGTTTATTCACGACAGGATGAAACCTATCTGAAATATTCTATCACATGGGTTCCGTCCGCGCAATAGGGAGGAATTATATATGCAGAGAGTTATGACCTATGATCAGTGGCAGCGCAGATTTAAGAAAGCACTCAGAAGAACCATTAAACAGAAAACAATCCAAGCATTGCAGATGCTGGTATTAACCGTCTTGATGTTCATGCCGGTCTGGATGCTGATGGACTGGATATTGAGAGGATATTAAACAAAGTAATGCAGCTTATACTGAGAGAAATTGATAGAAAGGAACCCTGATAGATGAACAGAAAACATACAATGTCATTGATTAATAGTGCATTAACGAACTTAAAACATGATGAAGCAAAGAAGTTTTATACGCAAATTTTACCGAATCGCTTAGAGAATACCCGAAAAAGTTTTAAGGGGACAACAGAAGAATTGAATGGTCTACTTGAAGAAATGGAAGAAGACTTAGTTTTTGAGTTTTGGGAAAATTTAGATAAAAAAATAGAACAGGAAAAGGAAGAACTTGAAAATGAGTATAGACCACAGATGAAAAATGTAAATTTACAGGAAGAAGGAAACCAAACACTTGCGACAGAGATTATTTGTGATCAGAAAAAGGAAATTGAGAAGTTAAAAGCGGAATTACGAAGAGAAAAAGCCCGTCACGAGAAAACAGAACAAATAGAATATCGAAAAGATTTCACAGAAATTTTTAGTAGAATCAAAGATGAACAGCTTCTCCGATGCCTTTATATAATAGCTTCAGACATCTTAGAGGAGTCTTTGAAGAAGAAAGAAACATTGACGTTCAAATTCCGCAGGCAGATAAACCGGCTCAAATACGATGAAATTGAGTACGTCGAGAGTCAGGCAAGAGTTTGCCATATTTTCGCTACAAATAACCGATGTTTCGTGACCACTTGCAAGCTGAACGATCTGGAAGAAAAACTGTCTGATAAGCGATTCTTGCGCTGCCATCAGAGTTATCTGGTGAACATGGATCACATTCAGTCGGCAGGTGACAATTTCATCATGGATTCTGGGGACATTGTCCAGATAAGGCAGAATGGAGCAAAGGAAATTAAAGAAAAATATAAAAAATACATAAGTTGAATTATAATTATAGGCGGTGTGTGGAGTCCATACGCCGCTTTTTCTTGCTTATTTATCAGGGACAGAGTAATATTAACACAAGGATTAATATTGCAGATTAATCATAGTATTAATGTGATGTATTAATAAGCGTATTAATACGCAGAAATGGAGGGAAAATGAAAATAATTGCAGTATGTAACCAGAAAGGCGGAACCGGCAAAAGTTCTACAGTGTTAGCTTTAGCATATGGACTTTACGGAGCTGGGAATAAGATATTAGTAATTGACCTTGACCCTCAGTGTAATGCTTCTTATGCACTGGGAATTGACTTGTTGAATGTGCCGACAGTTTATCATGTGTTGAAGCACGAAAAGCCCATTAGAGAAGCTATTCAGCCTGTTAGGGTGGGGCTGGACGTACTGACTGGAAGCCTGGCACTTGCTGGAGCTGACGCAGAATTTACACAAACCGGACGAGAATATATGCTCAAAGAAGCTTTGGAAGCTGTCAAAGATAAGTATGATTATATCATTATTGACAATGCCCCAACACTGGGAATCATGGTTACTAATGCACTTACCGTCGCAGATCATGTGGTGATTCCGGTTGGAGCTGGCGACGCTTTTAGTCTATTAGGACTGACGCAGTTATACGGACTTATCCAGAACGTCCAAAAGTACTGTAATCATGATTTGAAGATAGCCGGACTTCTGATTACCCGATATAATTCACGCACTAATGCGAATCAGATCATGCGCGAACAGGTTCAGAACGTAGCCGATCAGATAGGAACCAAAGTATTTAATGCAGCTATTCGGGAATCAGTAAGCATTAAAGAGAGCCAGATACTTCGAACGGATTTATTTGAACAATCACCGAAAGGAAATGCAACAGTAGACTATAGATCATTCATAGAGGAATTATTAAATGAGCATTAAGAAGAATAAATTAAATGAAGCGGCAAAGAACACAGGGGATTTCTTGTCAAATTATCTTGGCTCAAATATATCACAGAAGCCCATAGAACAGCCCTCACAGACCAATACAGATAAATCTGCACCAATAACTACAGAAGCCACAGAACAGGCAAATACAGCCCCACAGACAGCACCTAGACCGAAGCAGAAGCAGGCGCCAAAGGGCGGCAAGAGACAGACGCACAAACTGTATGCTGGATGGATTGATAAGGATACTTTGAGCAAATGGAAGGCGTATACAGACACGAAGAACATCACGACAGAAGAATTGATGATGTGTGCTGTCAATCATTACATTGAACAGGTATTTCCGATTGAGCCAGAAGAACAGGAAGTATACAAGGAACATCTGGAACATGAGAGACAGCTTATCAACGAGAACGCAAGAGGTAAGCGTTTATAAGTATTAATATAGCGATTAACATATTGTATTAATACATGATATTAACATGAAAATTAATACAGGAAGTTGCACCAGATCAGTGGCGGCAGCTTCCTTTTTTGTGTGCTGGATGCTATAGGGGTGGGGGTATCAGGGAGAGGGGGGGCGGCAGGAGTAACCCGCGCGATTTTTTCCGAGAAATAAAAAGACCTCCTCCAATATCCAGACCTCAAATTTCTCGCGAAAAATAAAAAAGGGCTTTCTAATCTGCCCATATATCAATTCTAAATCATTTAGCGGTAAATTGTGCCAATAAGCCAATAAAACCGCTATACGGGGCAAATAGACGCTTTTATGAGAATATAAGAGGTGATTCCCGTTTTGGGAATGTGGCTTAAACGATGAAAGCGTATCTGCCATCGCTATTTGCTAGGTCAGGTTCATTAATACAATAAAGTATCAAAAATAATTATTGACACTAAGACCAAGAAGAAATATAATGGAATTATAAAAAAGGAAGGAGCTGTGAGCATGGAAAGAGAAACCTTAAAAGAGCAGAATGAACGACTTGCGAAAGAGCTGAAAGAAGCCAGAGCGCAGATTCAGCAATTACAGCAGGAAGTTGCAAAAGCAAATGAAGAAATCAGGCTGTTGAATTTAGAAAGGGACACCGCAGTCGAGAACATGGCATACACTCAGGATAAAGCACACAAGGATTTAATTCACTATAAGATGTTAGAGTATGAGCTGGAAGCTGCTCACAGCGATTGTCGGCGGTTAAAATTTGCGAATAAACAGCTTCAAGAAGACAATGAAGTCCTTCAGCAAAAGATTAAAGACCTGGAACACAGTGTTGAGGAGCGGCATAAGGAAACAATAGAAGCATATGAAACAATGTCTGAAATGCGCGATAAACACGAAAAAGAATTTACGAAATCACAGCGGAAAATCTGGAAATTGGAAGACGAGAATAAAAAGTTTCAGGAACGTTCGGAAAATTTAAAGAATCCGTTTGGAGCCGGTAGAAAGAAGAACGATGATAAACAGAAAGAAAAGTATAAGATGTTCAGTGACCTTGCCAGAACGGGAATCTCCATGGAAAACATCATGGAAACTATGCAGATCAGTCGCAGTACTTATTTCAGATTTTTGAAAAGATATAAAGAAGATCAGAAGAGTGAAAAATAATAAATGAGACTAAAACCCCCGGTCAAAAGCAGGGGTTTTTATTTTTTTCGTGGCAGTGAAGAAAAAACCTTGTCATTTACTCCCCACTTGCGTATAATATACCTATCAGTTAAAAAACTGCGGTGGACTCTGCCGCCAAATGGTGAGATATGATACGGTACTCACCGGACAGGGGAAATAACTCTGACAGAGAAATGAAAAAAGACATGAAAAAAGCACCAGGATTGCCGTCCCAGTGCTAGTTTTCAAATAAAGCAGTTGTGCTATCGGTTTGCCGACCTTTAACACTTCTGAACGTATAAACCCCATACGTACAATGACTACTACTAAAGCCATCAACCAAGCTTATTGTAGATTTTTTTTACATATTTGTCAAGTCTATTGAGATATATTGATAAGTTTAAAAGTCTCTTTGTACGTGTAAATTTTTATCGTACGAGGAGTTTTTTTATATTCAGATATAAATAGAAAGCTCTTGTACGTGGCTATAGTGCCAATGCAGGAGCTTTTCTTCATTTTAGAAAGGAATAACTGCAGTATGAACAAAGGGCTTGAAATACGCAATAAGAAGCTAAAAAAGAAAGCAGAGCTAAGAAATACTATAAAGCCAGAGCAGACGGACATATGCCGGTTCGTGGAACTGAAATGGGAAGTGATCGAAAAAGTTAATGGTAAGTATAAACACACCGGACAAGCCAGAGGAAAGGGCTTGCAGGTTAAGAATCGTGTGTACTTGTTAGATGGACATTTCAAAATGGTTAATAGCAAGTCCGTACATATTACTCGAATATATGAAGATGTTCCAAAATGGGCGTCAGATGAGCTTATACAACAATATACGAAGAATCAGAAACCTTGATGGAAGATACAGGCGTGTTGAGAGGAAAACCACGTTAAAACAAACCTTTGGGGGGTAGTAGCCCCAGGAAATGCCGTTAGAGGGTGGACGGGTTGGTCTATCTTAATATAGAAATCGGTGATTGCCCGTCCTGTCGCTTAATTCGCTTGCTTGTGTGAGTTAAGAGGGGGGTTGCGAGAACAATTCTACATTGTGCGGTGTCTTATGGCAGACTTCGACCGCTGAGATTTAATCTCTAAATCGTACCGGATGGTAACATCTGGGAGTGATACGGATACCTCATGCAGCTTATACTGCGTACTACATATCTATTCACTATACCTCTAGTCCTTTTATAGCTCTATTATGGGCTGTTCTTGGGCTAGGGGGGAGAGTAAGCCGTATTCCTATACAAACTAACCTGCGTACCACAGTCAGGACAAGAAGTCAATCCCTAAAGCGTAAATAAATCAGGCTTGCGAGGGGGTAGACCAACACCCTGAACAGGCAATAAATGAAAAATATATATAGTATCTCTGTCCGTACTGTACAGAATAATCGTAAGGTATTGAGAGTTAATTGGAGTGGATCACAGGAAGAAAGAGGGTAAATGTCTGTAGTAGTAGGACTATAGAGAATGAAGTGCGAAAAGAAGAGGCTCCCCCCATCTGACAAGGAGAAGTGAGAGCGGTGTACTTTCGGGTACGGTCGTGTCAAAAATAATAAATAAAACTTAAACAATTCATTATTTTGATGAGTTGTATGATATAATGCTTTTATCAACAGAGTATGGGGACGGTGAAGTACATATGAAAGAGGAATATGAGAAATATCGACATGATTTAACAGAATATGTAGCGAAAAAGATACCTAAAATACCTATAATTCCTGGCGTAGCTGCAGTTGTATCAACGGTAGGAAGTGGTACGGTTACTGCCAGTGTACCTGAAATAGGTATTCAGCTTGCAAATTATATGAAAAATAGACAGGAACCTTTTAATAAATGTCTGTTTCGGATGATTGATGAAAAGGGTTTGAAAGATTCTGACGTATATAAGCAGGCAGGACTCACTCGTCAGATGTTCTCAAAGATTAGGTGTAAAAAAGATTACGCCCCAACTAAAGCGGTAATGCTATCTCTGGCAGTAGGAATGCACCTTTCAGTGGAAGAAACAGAACAGTTATTGGCAAGTGGAAATCAGCTCTTATCCAGATCGGACACAGGAGACTTAATTGTGAGATTTTTCATAGAACAGGGAGAGTATGATTTGGATTTATACAATGCGTATTTATTTGAGTACCACCAGCATCTTCTTGGAAGCATCCCAAAAGATCAATGATAAAATGTCAACAGTCTGTTTACCCGTTTTTCTTTTAAGTTTTCTATAATAAGACCATCAAAACAAACAAAATACTTACTTAAAAGAAAGAGAGGAACGTATTATGAACGCAGAACTTATCGAAGCATTAGCTACTTTAGGAAAAATTGTTATTGATATTCTTGCCGGTGCTGCTAAAAATGCATTATCTGAATCTGACGATTAATATTGATTTCAAAATTTGCATATGCTATAATGCCAATAGGCAAAAACGATGTGAGTATCCATGTTGGTACTCAAAAAGCCCCGGAGTTCGCACCTCCGGGGCTTTTCTATTCCGTTTAGGCAGGGTGGCTTATTCCCTAGGCTGGCTACCAGCTGCTATTTTCTATCCAACCATTTGCAAATGTAGTAGGCAATTACACTTGCCAAGATAGAAAGCATAAACGATGTGAATAATTCCATGCTGGACTCACCCCCTTTCTGCACCTGTCTAGGGGCGGCAGCTCAACTATTATATCATAAAATTATCTAAAATCATATCTTTTCAAATCCCCCAAAAATCGAATTTGAATTCACTTTTTTAAGATTCCTGACAGTGAAATGAGCAATCATTCATCCTCTATCAGGACTTTTTTCATTTTCGGAGTTTTTTATCATTATGTAATTGTCAAAGAAAAACGACAGGAGATTATAGGAAAAAAAGAAAACTGCCACCATCCGAGAAGGGAAAAGGGCAGAGCCAGCAACTGATTAGAGGCGTTTCACGTTAGCCGCCTATCCATCGGATAAATGAACGTGAGCAATTTCGGGGCTTACACCGGAAAGACAACAGGAAGTCTATAGAAATATCGCTTTATACGGAAAAAAAGAACGTATAAAGGGATATGTACCAGACCGGTCAATCTGGTTCCTGATGAACGACCGAAACATGAACCATAACATGAGCAGCAGGGGATGTCGTGAAACGTGACACCCCCCTAAATGTGAAAAATGTGGGTATGCTTAGCCTTAAGAATAGTATCACTAATTAATTTTGAAACAATGGGAGGATAACAAATGGCACACAAGAATAAAAAGTCATTAATCCGGCAGGTTCAGGAAAGGTTGGATAGTATGCTGGCAATCGGTGAAAGCAAATATCAAGATAAAAAATATGATCTAACAAAGGGAAAAATCTATTCATGGACAACTTATCGTAGTTATCTGCAACAATGCTGCCAGTTCGTCCGGTATTGCAGAGACAATCATTATTGTAAGAATCTGGCAGACTGCCGGCAGTACGTGGAAGAATGGATGGAAAGCCGGAAAGAGCTTTCAGCATACACCCAGAAACTTAGTGCAAGTGCGCTCTGTAAGCTATATGGCGAATCCCTGGAAGAACTAGGGATAACCACGAAACGAGCCGCCAGAAGCGAAATAACACGTTCCAGAGGGACAGCGAAAAGGGATGCACATTTCTCAGAACAGAAAAACGCTGATTTTGTCGAATTTTGCCGAAGTACCGGTCTACGACGCTCAGAAATAACAAAGCTCCGCGGAGATCAGCTCCTGCAGGAGGAGGGACAATGGTATATTCAGACAACCGGAAAAGGCGGGCGATTCCGGATTATCCCGATTTGCGGTGATGTTAATTTAGTAGTTCGCAAAATGCAATCCGCCGGCACTGGGAAGGTCTGGGCGAAGGTGCCATCATGCGCGGATATTCACAGCTATAGGGCGGACTATGCCACAAGGGTTTATCTCAGCCATGCCAGACCAATCGAAGACCTTCCGCGGAAAGAGAGGTATATCTGCAGGAGAGACAAGGTTGGAACCATCTATGATCGACAAGCCATGCTGATAGCGTCTCAGGCTCTGGGACACAACAGAATTGATGTGATCGGACAGCATTATTTGAGATTGGATTGAAAGGGGGTGTCCGTCTGGGATACCCCTATACCTCGGTTTCTTCTTTATATAGTTGTTTTAAAACTTGTAAATAGCTTTCAATCTGTTGAATTGCTACAGACTCGAGAAACTTTTCAGATAATGTAAATGAAATATTGTCGTTTGGATGCTCTGGATTGCGTGCCAAGTGCATGATATAAGAATCTGGGAAGTGATCAACACCGAAAGCATCGCACATATTATTTATTTCTTTATGATTAAGTCTTGAAAAATCACTGTCCGAATATGTGAATTTGCCTTGTTCGGGTTCATATTGTACAGGTACAGCATATTCAGTCAGTAGATAATTCCGGAAACTTTTCGCAATATCAACCAAAATCCCATGCTTAAACATGATATTTAGTGTCTCTGATACAGTCAAAGACTTATTATTTCTTAAATTATAAAGTTCTTTTTCAATCTCTGATTCTCGTACAGCCCCTTCCAGAGCGCGAATTGCTTCATCATTTAGACCTGTTTTTTTATTTATATATGAATTATCTACACTGGTACAGTCGGAAAGTCCTAGTAGATAATCAACAGAAACATCGAAAAAAGCTGCAAGTTGTATTAAGTCATTAAGATGAGGGATAGAACGTCCCTGTTCCCAATTTCGGACAGTGGTTACAGTGACAGATATTCCAGTTTTTTCTTTAAATGCCGGACAAAAAGATTCTTGTGTTAAATTCTTTTGTTTCCTTAATCTCTTAAATGATTTATCAAAACTATATAATTTCATATGTAGTAACCTCCTAAAATACAGTAAAAAATATATTAACTGCACATTACATTATATAGTGTATCATGTTATGATTGATTTATCAACAGCAACAATATTTGCAGAGAGGGGTTGAAAGAATGGAAAAAGCGAACAAAGAAATCAGAGAGTTACTTGCAAAACGCAGGATTCGACAGTTTGAGGTTGCTGGTCAGCTGGGAATTACAGAATTTACTTTTTCCCGTTGGATGAGAACGGAGCTTAGTCCTGAACGCAAAGCAAAGGTTGAATCTGCCATCGAAGATATAACGAGAAAAATATATGGGCAATAAGGAGGTATGGAGATGTGTTATCAAGTGAATTAATCCAACAATTCCATAAATTCTCGGAAAAAGGCAAGCCCTACGATATCGTTGATGCCCGAATTTCCAATTACATTATTGAGAAAAACAGTCTGATGATTATAAGTGGAATCCCTTTTTATTATGCCGGTGGCGTTTATCGTGAAGACGAGGGCGGCATTATGATTAAGACATTGATCAGAAATTGCATGATTGAGGAATTGCAGACAGCTCCACGAATTGAGCGGGTGTATAGGCTTTTGATCAGTGATTTCCAGATACAGCAGGAACCGGATGAAATTAATCTTTATCCGAAGCATTGGATAAATTTTAGAAACGGGATGCTGGATGTAAAGACCGGGGAAATGCACGAACACAAACCGGAATATAAAGCAATCTGCCAGATACCACATAACTATGTTCCAGGGTTAAATCTGGAAGATACCACATTTTATGAATTTCTGCAGAGCAGAATACCAGACAGAGACAATCAAAAAATGTTATTTGAATTTCTTGGAATGTGTCTTTTTTCAGAAATCTTTTTTCCCAAATTTATGATTCTAACAGGAAAAGGTGGATGCGGTAAATCCGTAATTCTGAATGAGCTGTTGAGAATTGTCGGAAATGAAAACACAAGTGCGATTCCTTTGCAACAGATTTCGGATAGATTTTCTACAAAAGAACTTCTATATAAGACGACAAACATTTGCGGTGATCTTGAGAACAACCCTTTAAAAGACACATCAGTGATTAAACAAGCCACAGGGCAAGATTTGTTGAAAGGCGAAATTAAAGGCGGCAGAATTTTTTTCTTCAAGAATCGAGCAAAATTTATATTTTCTTGCAATGAGTTACCGCAGGTTCTGGATGATCGGAGCAATGGTTTCTTTAGACGCTTACTTATTATTCGTTTTAATGATGAGGGGGCATTTATACCAGACCTTGACATTAAATTGAACGATGAAAATGAGATTGAAGCGGTCATATGTGGGCTGGTTGAGGGAGCAAAACGAGCACTTGACCGGGGGAAAATACATGAATCGGGAGCAAACTCGTGCGAAATTACACGTATGAAAACAGAATCTGACAGCGTGGAAGCGTTCATTGAGGAGTCATGCAATAAAGGGCAAAAGATACGCATCAAACGTCCGGATTTGTTAGCTGCATATGAAGATTTTTGTAAGTGTGAAGAACGTGAACCATTGCGAAAAACCGCATTTTATAAGGCTTTGCGGACGAAAGGGTTCCGAGAAACAAAGATACATGGAACAGTTTATTTTGCCGGATTGGAGCTGAAATTTATAGAGACAGAAGAAGATCCATTTAATTGAGTGGTATAAAAAGGGGCTAACACATTTTTTTTTATAGCGTATGTAAAAATTTTAAATATAAAAAGAAATTTTAAAACACACCCCCTTTTGTAACCACTGGCAAAGAAAGGAGAGAAAATGCCATTCAAAGAAAAATATTATGATGCTTGGATGTTGGCATGGAATTTACATAAAAAATATAACGGTACGTCAGTTAATGATGATGATCGTTGGAGCAGTCTTCTGGATGAAGCGAGAGCATTAAAACAAAAATATGAAAAAACATCAGAAGCAGACTTTGCAAAAGATTTAGTTCTTGCAGTTTGCGCTGAGATAGAAAGGAGTTCAAAGAATGCCGAGAAAAAACAGACGCAACACGCCGCCGAGCAGCCATAAACTGAGCCGGTTCGAGAAATGGGCGAAGCGGGTGATTGAAGAGAATCAGAGGCAAGTTGATCGCGCATCCTTGACGTCCGAAAAAGCGGAGAAATCCTTAAATTCAAAATCAGTTTAGAAAAAATGCAATTTTTTTTGAAAAATCACACGAAAAAAAGGAGGCAAAATGATGCCAAAAAACAACTATCCGAATGCGACGATTGATGAATTGCCGGGTGACTTTATCGCTGATTCTATCAGATCGTTACAGGAGCTTGCGGCAATGGGAAAAATAAGCAGTTCGCCAGATCAGGACGAAGAGTTTGAACAGAGGGTTGCTCAAATCATAGAATTCTGTAAAGAGAAAAAAATGAGGTTAGGCATTGAAACCTTGTGTGGCGGACTTGGTATTACAAGGCAGACGCTTTTAGACTGGGAAAAGAACGCATATGGCGGCGTATCTGAACGCAGGCAGAATGCAGTAAAGCAAGTCAAACAACTGATTTACGCATTCCTTGAACAGGCTGGAATGTCTGGGAAACTTAGCCCGGTTACCTATGTTTGGCTTTCAAAGAACTGGATGAAATACCGGGATAATGTGCCGGAAGAGCCAGAGGCTAGTAGCCATACACCACGCCAGACCGCCGCTGAGATTGCAGACCGGCACAGGGCGGCGCTGGAACTTCCAGAACCAGAACGCCCGGAGCTGTGACGACTGCTGCCGCCCCGGAAGAACACCGGGGCAGCCTGGCGGCGATGTTCGCGGAAATTATTCCAAAAAAACTCGATAGCGAATCGTGATTGAGAACCGCACCCCCGCACATGGTACCGGAAACCACTGCTCAGCCCACGAAGAGTTGAGCAATAATAAAAGCATGAATGAAAGCCTGTTACTTTATCAGGCATGTTTGAAAGGAGACAAATGCAATGGAAAATAATATTTTTGAAATTATTGGAAAAGACACAAAAACAGGGATTGGAAGAAACGGCGAAACTTACGTGATCGAGAATTTAATACTTAATTTTAACGGAAAAGCCGCTAAAATCCGCGCGCCACGAAACATGAGTGTAAACATCGGAGATTCTGTCCGCGTGGGGCTTGGTCTTGTCAGAAATTATGGTTGCTTACAGATTGGAGCTGTTGTTGAGCAGATTATTAAGAAACAGGAGGAAAAGACAAATGATTAAGGCATTGCCATTTATACCGTATACAGATCGCAAAGATTACATAGCGGATTCAACGGATTTAGCAGAGCTGCCGCATAACTGTGGAGATGGAAGCACTTGCATCATGCGAGACACCGGAGACGAATATATCTATCACAAAAAAGAGGATGTCTGGAAACAGGAGAAACGACCAACACCGCCGTTCGTTTGGCTTGGTGAATATTTGAGTTTGGAGTCAATTAGAAACCCGGCATATGGTGCACTGATGTAGGACGGATTTTGCGGACATTCAAAATAAAAAAGAATGTGGAGGTAACAG
>ERZ773229.1638-NODE-1638-length-14823-cov-4.761241_pt1 | contig 14823 bp, 22 predicted proteins | sample MGYA00580992_ERZ773229 | MGnify/ENA primary metagenome ERZ773229 (study PRJEB29015, sample SAMEA2737795) | human gut metagenome | biome: human gut; feature: human-associated habitat; material: faeces | place: China | collected 2012 ... | reverse complement strand
TGACAGAATGGATACCTGAATCCAAAATGTCACAGCAGGAGAAAAAGCAGCACCCTGAATACGTTACAACAAGTGGTTACCTAAAGAAGTATGGTTACAAAGAAGCTTTTAGGAAGTCTTTCGAAGATGCAAAGCAACTTCCGAACTGGCCTGAACAGCTTAAGAGGCTGAAGGCGCTGCCTAACTTCGATGCCAAGGTATTCGAGGAGATATCAGGTATCACTGCCGGGGAGTTAACAGGCAGCACTGTCGAGAAGTTGACTACGAAACCGAAACGCAAACGGAAACAGAGCACTAAGGGTGCTTAACTTAGAAGGATATTCATATGTATGTAAAACGTAAAGACGCAATCATAGCGTTCAAATTGTTTTCTGCTGCGGAACTGAATATGCATCATATTGTTCCAGGTACAATTCTTGACACTAAGTCCATGACCTCAGATGATAAAAGAATGTTCACTGTGTTCAAACATGTTGAGGATGCAATATCGTTGGCAGTATATATGTGTATGCCGATTGTTTGCAGAGTGCGTGTATCAGGTAACGTACGAGATCTGGAAGGTGGAAAGCTGTTAGTGCATCATATGCAAGTAGACTGCGATGGGTTGATCCCGCTCAGAAAGCTGCTTGTTACAGTGAATAAAGGTTCTGCCAACTATGGTATATACAATGAAGGAACTCGGAATGATGGTAACCACAATGTTGGCTGTAGTAATGTCGGTAACTGGAACTTCGGTTCATACAATCTGGGCTCCTTTAATTTTGGCACTGGTAATATCGGCAATCATAATAGTGGCGATCATAACTATGGTGACTTCAACGAAGCCGGATACTGCAATGTGGCTAGACGCACACGTGCGTGCATATTTACCACAGTAAATAACACCGGATATTTGAGCTTTAATAAGCCTTATACAGTCAATCTCTATAGTTGTCAAATTCCTGATTTCTGCAGAGTGAAAGTCATTGAATGGATTCCTGGTTCCAGACTGGCTACAGTTGAGGATACAATGGAGAACTGCAGGTATGCATGCTGCGGAGGTCGATTGAAGATCACCAGTTATCGGGAAGCTTTCAGGATCTCTTTTGAGGTAGCCAGACATAAACCTGACTGGCCAAAGCAGCGGCAGATGCTGCTGGATCTGCCCAACTTCGATGCAGGTATATTCGAGGAGATATCAGGTATCACACCAAATGAACTTGGATTGTAACAGAAAGGAGAATGAAATGAAAGTAACAGAACTTGACACAAAAGAAGTAACAGTAACACGTACAGAAAAACGGTACGTACTCAATGAGAAAGTGTTCGAACTTGACAGCTGTCCCGACTGGGCTCAATGGGCAGCTGTGGATGCTGATGGCAGTGCATGTTGGTATGTAGACAAGCCGGTTATTTCCGGAAAGTGCTGGGTACGACGTCAGACAAGTTGCCCGGCAAAGTGTATTCTCTCCGACGCTTTCGACACTACCGACTGGCTGCACAGTCTTATCGAGCGGCCCAAGAAGGTACTCGAGGTTACCATGGCTGAGCTGGAAAAGAAGTTTGGCTGCAAGGTTAAAATTGTGAAGGAGGCATGATGAATCATCAGGAAACTATTGTGTGGTGTCTTACAGGACATACTTGCAGCATATCGTACAATGCAGGGAAAGACAGGTACGATTGGGATATCAGGAAAGGCGAAGAGCTGCAGGCCAATGGTTCGTCGGTATCATTGTCAGATGCTCGCAGTACAGCCATGTCTGCGTACCAGATTGTCCGTGATGGCGCAGCATTGTCGAGGTGACTTATGATCGCAAAATTCAAGTACCCTGAGATGTATGTCGGTTATGGTGTTTGGCGTATTCATGGCAATACTGTACGCAAAGATAAAATCACATTTGCGAACTTTCTGTATGGCCCTGACGAAATCGAAATTACAGCTCTGTATTTTGATAAAGAGTGCACTGATTTTGAGTGCCCTGAAGATGTGTACATGACTAAAGCGGAAGCCGTCAATATCTTGCGTAAACGTATCGCGCGTGCATATGAGATCAGCAGCCAACAGATGGCAGAAGCAGAGCAGGACATGAAATTTGTTTCCAGCTACTGCAGCAGAAAGTACCCGAAAGATGAGTAAGTGCAACTGTCGTGTGTGCAGAAGGTCGCGTAAGTTCGAGTCAATACTGAGCAAATACAATATGGCGCAAAAAGATCTCGAATTTATGCAGGATATTTTGCTTAGCTTGCTCACTGCAGAGCTGGACAGAGACTGGGCACTGGCTGAGCTGGATGATAGGCCTGAGAAAACGAAACAAGAAAAAGGAAAGCAAAATGAGAGTACTGAAAAGTAAACCGATGACAGGATTCAAGGCAGTACAGTCCGATATGGCTGTCGACAATCCCAGAAGAATGAATGTCGGAACTGTGTACTCAACGAAATATATGGCGTTGGCAGATCACGATATGTTTTGCTTCGATGAGGAGCTTGAAGACACTGTGCGTACGTGTTTGTATAGCAAGGCATTTACGGTGTACAGATGCAAAGTCTGGGGCACAGTGCTGGATGTTGAAGGTCGCAAAATCGCACAGCACATACAGCTGGAATGCGAGTTGCCTATGCGCAAGCTTCTTAAATTGTGCAACGAGGGCGACAACAATCTAGGTCTCCATAACAGCGGCAGTTTTAATTTCGGAGACTGTAATGATGGCAACCAGAATTACGGGGACCACAATTTCGGCAGCAGCAATGTAGGAAGCTACAATGATGGAAGCGGCAACTGCGGCAGCCATAATTCCGGTAACTACAATTTAGGCAGCTATAATGAAGGCGGAGGCTGGAATGCTGCCTGCCACACGGAGAGTTGCTTTTTTACAACAAAGAGCCATACTGCGTTTAGGTTTTTCAACAAGCCGTACAGGGATGCCAGCATTACTGTACACACGCCTGATTTTCTTGATATCAGACCTGCTGTGTGGATTCCAAGGAAGTACATGACTGACAAGCACAAAAGGCTTATGCCAAGAAGCGAGGATGCAGGCGGCTGTACTGTGTACTTTAACTACAAGACAGCCTTCAGAAAGTCCTTCGAGGAAGCCAGAAGCAAACCTGACTGGCCTCAGCAGCTTGCGTTATTGAAAGCACTGCCTAACTTCGATGCCAAGATATTTGAAGATATTACAGGCATCACACCAAATGAACTTGGATTGTAACAGAAAGGAGAATGAAATGAAAGTAACAGAACTTGACACAAAAGACGTCACAGTAACACGTACAGAAAAACGGTACGTTCTGAATGAGAAGGTATTCGAACTTGACGGATGCCCCGAATGGGCTCAGTATGCAGCTGTGGACGAGGATGGCGCCGCCTATTTTTATAGATATTCGCCTTGTATCGTTGGCCATGGATACAATTGTAACTCTGATGCACCATGGGAGTGCGAAAAGTATATTCAGATAAGTGACGATGATCCGCTTTTCGATCCCACCGACTGGCAGCACAGTCTTATCGAGCGGCCCAAGAAGGTGCTCGAAGTCACCATGGCAGACCTGGAGAATAAGTTTGGTTGCAAAGTGAAAATTATAAAGGAGAAGTGAAAAATGACAGAAAGTAAATCAGAATTGCATTTTGTACGTATCAGAGAGAAAGACTCCAAAGAGCCGTTCTGTGACCCATATGCAGATATCAAGTTTGTTGTTACGTCTTTCTTTAAAGAGCTGCCTCAGCTGTATGGAATCAAACTGCAGCCTGACGAGAACAAGGTAGACTACCTGAAGGCATGTCTGAAAGTGTTTCTCACCAGATTGGAAGAAGATCCGCAGCCGGTCAAGGCACAGCTGGAAGCCTTTATTGCAGCGATGCAGAAGGCGTTTACTCCTGCCGAGATTTTGTTCTTCGGAGAGGAGTTCCTGTCATATGTGTTCTGCACCTTTGTGCTTCACTACAGACGCGACGCAAAGGTGGATAAACCGACCACCATGCGGCTCGCAAGTCTGCTGCTCACGCTGTCGGGATCAGTGCCTCCTGATATGTGGGCACACATGATGAAAGGTACACAGGAAGATCTTAAAGCCAAACTGGAGTGCGCAGCCTCGCATCTGGAAGAGGTACGCGCAGAGTGTGTAGAAGACACCTCGAAATCCATACCTGACATCAAGGATCTGGCAGCTCAGGCAATGGGCGCTACAGGAAGCCAGAAATGGGAAGATGTGGCGGCAGCCTGTGACAAGTATGTACAGGAAGCCGCAGCAGACGATGACAAGGTTATTGCAGCTGCACTCGCTTATCCTGACTATCCGACACCGTACTTTGAGGTCACAAAAGATGCTTGAGATGTTGCTGCAGAAATTGAAGATCGTACGGGAAAGCAGTTCGCGTGTTGTCTTCTGTTACAAGTATGTCTGGTCACGAATCGACGACTATGTGTCGCTGACCAATCTGAGACTGGAAGCAGTGCAGGTCCGCGACGGCAAGGTCTTCCACACACAGGCCGCTCCTGTGCTTGATGTGAATCATGGTAAGCCCAGAGTCGCATTCGCAGATTCCGGTATCGTGCAGGTCACCTCAGGCCCTCGATCGAACATTGTCCTGAGAGAGCGTTTGCTGCACGCCAATGAGACAGCAGCTCCGGTTCCTTTTTGTGGAACCAGGGAAATTACAGAGAGCAGTGACGAGAAGGATCTTCAGGTAGTCTACGATTTCCTGACGTCTGCAGCCTTTCCTGGTGTGGATATGCGCATGCCTCAGTTGTTCCGGATTACAAAGAACCCGGAAAGGCTGCGTCTGAACATTACACCTGACTTGCTGCAGGCTCTTGATCTGGATCCTGGAACACCCAGTAAAGAGATACAGGAGGCCTTCTTGGACAGGTTACCTTCAATCTCGGCACAGACATCCGAAGGGTATGTGCTGCCGTTTGACTGGGTCTATGCAGGAGGCATGATCGCTGCAAGTATAGCGGGTATCGGCAAACATAAGCCTAAGGTGCTGTACACCAGAGGCATGGACTTCTTCCGCAACTGGTGCGCCGCAAAACAGTGGAGCATACAATGCTGTTGACAGAATTGCTTGATACATGGGGAACCAAGCCTCTGCTGATGACGACTGCTACCAATGGGCTGACACCAGGCAAAGACAAGCTGCTTGGGGTCTGTGTAAAGGACCCCGAATTCAGCTCAGGTGACAGGCTGCTGCTCAACTACACAACAGGTGTCGATCTGCAGCAGTCATCGAAATTCCATGGCATCAGTCAGCAGGATATGCAGAGCGCAGGGCTGCAGGAAGCACAGTTCATAGACGAGCTGTACAAGCTGCTATCAGAGGACAACGTCGCGGTACTCACGTACAACGTACCTTTCCAGAGCAGCTTTTTAGGCGAATGTCTTCCGGAGCTGGAAAGCTTGCCCCTCTATGACCTGACGATCATTGAGAAGGCAATCAGGAACGCCTATGCATTCGACACTGAAGAGCTGGCGACGTTCAGCTCTTTCTACGCTGCCTGCTGCCACGCGGCTATGCCTGTTCCTCTTGCTACGCTGTGCAGGAATCTGAAGATGACTCGACAGCCTCCGCCAGGACAGCTTCCAATGGAACGGATGCTGGACGTTTTGCAAGCGCTTTACAACGTAGCTTGCCTTGAAGATATTTCTGTGCTTCCGAGTTGAAGCTGGGAGTGACGAATCCTGTACCCAAAGCAGTCATCTATATCTGCACCTGGGTACAGGGCTTAATGACAGGTGTGCAGGTCTAATCGATTTGCAGCATGCTGTCCTGTTTGTCAAAATTAACCCACAGGAATGTCTATCCTACCGGACAATACAGAAGTACGAATCCCTAGCAGGCATCGAGCAACAGTGATTTGTCCATGGACTGATCGGCCGGTTTGACAAATTTGGTCTGCACCTACACGATGCAGCCGGACTTGGAAACTGTGCAGTTAGTCTGTGGCGCAGGTGTCACATAGTTGACCGATAACTGCACCATAGTCTAAGAGACAGAGGATACCTGCTACTCGGGATACAGAGGGTATGAAGCTATCATCCCTTTTGTCGTTACTTCCTGCTTCTGTACGTGCGCAGCCTTGTACTTGCTCAAGTCTATGCCGGATGAGACTGCGCCATCTTTAATTGAATACAAATTATGATACTACATAGGAGCTCCTATTGTGTTGGATACATCTATCAGACCTCCGGATAAATGGAGGGCAGCCGCAATACCAAAGAAAGACGGATCGTTAAGATATTTGCTGATACCTAACGACAAACTGAAACAAAGACAAAGAGAAATTCTCGACTACCTGTACAGGGCGCATCTGAGAGTGCACGAGGCTGCTGTCGGCTTCATGCCGAACAAGTGTACGCTCAACGGCTGCCTGCAGCATGCTGCCGACGCACAGGTAATCATCAACCTCGATGTGCATGACTTCTTCCCCAGCTTTCCTGTGGATAAAGTCAGGTCAGTGCTGACAGCCCAGTTAGGCGCAGCAGTTGCCGATTACATTGTCGATATCGCAACTTTTAAAGGTAAACGCAGACAGCAGTTGCCTCAAGGTGCGCCGACAAGTCCGTATCTTACCAATATTGCACTTTACAAGTTTGACTGCAATATGGCAGCAAATGCGCAACGAAGAGGTTTCACGTATACGCGATATGCCGATGACATCACATTGGCGAGCAGCAGTGAGATGCGTGTCAACTACATCAAGACTCTGATTCACGGGACTGAAAGGAGGTTACGTGCGTTAGGGCTTACGCTGTCCAGAAAGAAAACAAATGTCATATTCAGGAACAGTCCGCGTGTTCCGAGACGCATAACAGGTGTAACTGTCCGCAAGGACGGACTCGGATTCAACGCACCTATCGGCTTGCGCAAGCAGGCTCGGGCAATGATACACAACCTGTACACAGCACTTAAGAGCGGTGTGCCCGCACAGGAACTTGTACCTGAATATCGCAGTGCAATGGGTACTGTGCAGTATTGCGACTTTATTCGCAGTGCCAGTATTGTTCCTGAATGCGCAACAGCTGATCCTTCCATAAAAACACATGAACTCGAGTATGTAAAGGAGGCTTTTCGTGCCTATAGACGTTATTGATGGAAATACATCACAGTCAGAAATACGTGTCGGCGAGGTATTCAAAGAGTACGGCGGCAATGTAGCGATAAACTTCAACGTCAGCGGCTACCGTACTATGTCACTTGACGAGTTCCGGAAGGACGTGCTGCCGTCTTTACAGCCAGTAAAGTGCAGCCAGGCTATGTCGTATTATGTGATACGCGACTTGTCGAACAAAACCTGCTATTGCCTTCTTCCTGACTGTGTCGAAGAATTCCGTGTTTCATCCTGGTATGAGACCACAACAGACAAAGTGAGAGAAAAGCTGCTGCAGGAAGCCGGACCGAGTGCGGAGACGGAAATTGTCTTCGACTTGCCTGTGCCTTTGCTCAAGTATCGGTACAATGAGACCTCATGGACTGCTATTGTAAAGATCCCGCATACTAAATTCATGTACAGGTCGACATTGCTGGAAAAATACATTGGCGAAGGCATTCTCATCAACTTACCTCCGTGTATCTTCAAAGTCAAAGCCAACAACAATGACGTAGTCCAGCAAGTCGCAGTATATGTCATTAAAGCAGACAGCGTTGTCTTTGACAATATCAAACTGGCGCATTTACCTTTACCGAATATATACAACGATGGCAGCGTATGCATGGGCAGCACACGCATTGAAGATCAGGCGAACATTAAGTCAAAGGGGCAGCTAGTGATGGCTGTATGGGATATGTTCATCAACTCTAACTGGAACTTGGATCTGCTGACATCAAGTATATTCCCGGACAACTTAAGCGACGTGTATGCGGCATTACCCGTACATGCAGTAGATACAGGATACAGCACCGAGCGTGTCTTGGCCTTGCTGAAGTTGCTGGACTGCCTGCATGACGATACTGCTTACCTTAATTTGAACTGGGCAGGTCTATATGCTCACATCTGACCTGTTTGCACGCACGCCTGAAGCCGCATTTAAGCGAAGGGCAACGAAGCCGATCAGACAGCGCCCCCTTAAGTACATCATACTGTCCGGTACAGAGATTGATGGAACCATGAGCGGTGCCTTGATACGTAACTCAGCCGTGCTACAGTTACGCTCGAAAAGATCAAAGGACGTTATGCGTGCTGTGCTGGAAGTACCAGTCAACGATGACGGCCTTAACATTAAAACACTTGAAAATTGAAAGGAAAAATGATGGTAAAAATCTACACTGAAGGGCACGATGCTGTGCATCATCCTTCACATTATGCAACACAGGCACTCCCACGCCACATAGAGTGTCAGGATATCAGGCGGCATCTGCCGCAGGCGGTTGCGGACGCCTTCAAGTATGTATGGCGTTGCGGTTCAAAGGGCACCGCTGAAGATGCAAAGACAGACATCAGGAAAGCCGTTTGGTATCTTGATGATTTCCTTGAGCACTTTACCGTTGGTCAGTTCGACTTCACGACAGCAAAAGCCGTGTTCGACCTGGTTGACACGTCGATGCTGACATGGCGAGCAGAGGTCTTGACATACCTTGTACACGGCAAAGTTAATGAGGCACGTGAAGTTCTTGTGAAGTATCTTGATGAGAAGGATAAAGTTTATGCGCAGCAAAGTGTTTGAAACAGGCGGGTACATTTACATCGACAGCCCCAATGCAAAGGGCTGGCATCAGTGCGAACCGGAAGAGTTTTTCGCCAACCAGCGTCCATATGATACAGAGCTCAACAAAGACCTGTTGAAGTGGACAGGCGCCAAAGTCGGAAAGGATCTACTGCTGCAGGTAGCTGCGCTGGCAAACTGTTTTCCCAGAATGGAGATCATGGTCTGCCTGTATTACAGCAGCACAGAACAGAAATGGCTGGCGAATGTGCCAAAGCAGAAGGGTTCCGGCGCGCACGTCAAGTACGATGATGAGGATTTCGAGCCGCCGAAAGGCTACGAGTTCCTCGGCACCATACACACTCATCCTGAGATGTCGGCTTTCTGGTCATGTGTCGATCGCAACGATCAGAACCGCAAAAACGGACTGCACCTTGTACTCGGTCTGAGAAACGGAAAGATCAACGAGGTCCTGTGCAGTTTGTTCTACAACGGTAAGCAGTACGATCAGCCTGATGCGTATGAACTGCCTGCAGTGGATGACCCGCTGCCTGAAGTCAATGAGGACTGGAAGGCGAAAGTGACCATGCAGGAGCTCGTAGAACCTAAGCTGAACATTGTGAAAGATACGACGGCATTGCTGGAACCTGATTGGTATCCAAGCTACAGCTCAGCCGATTTCATGTACGGCAGCGACAGCATCAGTCCATGTCTGTCAGATACAGCCAGTTATTTCGATGTCCTGAACTCTGCAGTCAAGCTCGACGAGCCTCAGCTGTACGAGCTCTGCGCCCAGCTGCTCGAGATACTGGGTCAGAATGATCTGGCTGCAGTAGTCGACACAGCAGCCGCTGAGTCTTTTGCAGATACTGTTGACGCATGTTGTGAGGCACGGTATGATCAGGTATCCACTTAATGTCGTAGTGATCGGGTGCGGAGGTATTGGCGGCTATCTCTGTCGACTGCTACCACAGACAATGGCATGCCTGTATGTCGATTCCCTGAATACCGACCAGGCTCAGCAGCTCATGCAGTCGGAAGGGATGTCTGATGCCGTGCAAGCTTCAGGCGCAGTCTTCAGCTCCCTTACCCTTATAGATGGCGACACGTTCTCAGGACATAACGCACTTAGGCAGGAAGGAACGGCTGGCAGCAAGCTGGCAACTGTCATGTCTATGATACGCAGCACAGACGCCTTCAGTACCTGGCTCAACGCCACGGAACTTGTCGGGTATAACAACTACATCACGCCCAGGAACATACATAAAATATTAAAGCCCTTGTATAACGTCGTCATATTCCTGTGTGTCGACAACCATAAAACAAGGTACGAAGTGACCAGATGGGCAGTGGATCAGAAAACACAGAATATCCTGATCATTAACGGCGGCAATAAGAAAACAGCCGGGAATGTCACGGTATTCCAGAATAATGCAGGCAAGCTTCTTGATCCTCCTATCTACAAGCTGTATCCTGAAGTGACTGATAAGTTTGACCGTCGTCCTGACGAGATAGACTGCGGCTCAGTGTCGGTAACCAACGACCAGACGGCAGTGACCAACAATATGATAGCATCTATAATGCTCGCCATGTTCAGCAGGTATGTTCGCACAGGGGGCTTCGATCAGAAAACCAGACATAAAGATGCCAATGGAAACAACATTGTAGTCAGGAAAAACGAAGTCGTAGTTGATTTCGAAACCATGACTATGCAATCGTTCGCACATTCACCGGACACAGACAATACGCCTTTGCAGTCGGTACTCGAGGGAGTCCCGGAAGGCGAAACAGAAATCATATAAGAAAGGAAAACAAATGCACAAACTCACAATCAACGGATCCACCTCCACCCAGATCAAACTCGGACGCTACACCACAGTGCTCAATCTCAGGAAGGCCCTGCAGGAAGTGGGGTACAACGTTAAAGGCAAGGCGTGCCTTATCAAGCAGACGCACAGCAGCATGCCCGCCAGAGCCAGAGACAATTACGTCATCCAGTACGGAGATGAGATCGAGTTTACCAACGTACCGCCCAAGATCGGGGCCAGAAAAGAGCGTGGTTCCGGCACTACTGTCACTGTCGGACGCAACACATTCACGTTCAATGACGGCGTTCTCATCATCTGCAGCCTGTAATTACAACTAACAAACTATAATACGAAAGGAAAACACATATGATCATCATTGCAACTGCGAACAACAACGAAAACCTCAACAACATCAAGATCAGCCTTGACAACAGCATCTCTCTCGGTCAGCTTCTCGACAGAGATGATGTTCGTGCATTCTTCCACAATGCCAGCAAAGAGAGCATTCTGGCAAGCCTTGTTACCATTGACGGACTCGATGCTTATGCTATTACGAATGCGAGCTCTCTGACTGTCGACAATACTATGGAACTGCAGTTCGACATCTACGGCAGAGCACCGGAGACCTCGCATACTGATGCTGCTGCTTCCGCCGGGTTCGTCACAATTACTCAAGGCGGAGGTTTCAACAGCAAGCGTGTGCCTATTGTGTCCGATACGACAAGAGCAGGCGACGTCCTTACACAGGATGTGGCCAATTTCTTCGCCACAACTGTGGATACCCTGCACAATATGCGTATTCTTATCAACGATGTCGAGGCGGAAACAACAGCTGTACTGCACGACGGCGACGCGATTACTCTCATGTCCAGAAAGTGCGGCGACAAGGGAGCATGTGTACCCATTCTTACAATTACGCATACTGACGGATCTGTGACGAGACATGCAGTCCTTGCAGGTTCAAGACTCAAGGAATGTCTCTCCAGGGTTGCTCCCGGTGCGGTAGTGCTGTCCATCGACGGCACATCAGTACCTACGAACTTCTATGATGCTATTGTAGAAGGCAAGACGGTCGACAAGGACATGCAAGTGACTGTCAACGACAACAAGAAATGCACGGTGCACTGCTATGCTGATGATGACAGTGATCCGGTCGACATGTGCCTGGATGACGGCAGTTCTGTGATGGACCTGCTTACCAAAGTACAGGATAAGTTCGACAACGATGAAATCTATATCGTCGACGTGGACGGTGATCAGGTGCCTGAAGCTTTCGCCGATACCATCCTGACTAATACACTTGTCGTTGATGGTATGAAGGTAACTTTCAGTTCGCTGCGTGCGAAGCCTGTTGCGCATGACTATATTAACATGGAAGATGACAGCGAGGAGGATGCCGAAGATGATGCCGAGTATGCAGATGACGAGCAGGTGCTTGAAGGTCCTGCAGAAGATGCTGTAGGCGCCGTAACAGTCGTTCTTCCCGGAGGCTTCAGCACCTCTCAGGTCGCAATCAGGAACAATGTGACGAAGCTTCGTGATGTTGTTCTCAGCGCACGTATTCTGAATATGTCTGCGATGAACGAAAGTCAGGCACAGTCACTCGTATATACAGTGAACGATGTTGAGAGTAATCTTGATGATACTCTGAGCATAGGCGATGTGATTCGCATGTCTGCCCGTAAAGCAGGCGACAAAGGCAAGTAAGGAGATCAGGCGCCCTGAAATATGGGCGCCTTTACCATGGAAACATATACACCTAAAACATTCACATTCGACATACCGATAAGGGCAAAGGCAGTACAGAGCACACGCTTTGCTCGCGGACACTCGTTTGTCGACGCCAAGACAAAGAAATGGAAGAAGGCTGTCGGAGACTGTATCAAGCTACACGCTCCCGATGTACCCAGCGAGCTTCCTTTTGAGGTTGTAGAGGCTGTGTACACATTCAAGCTGCCTCAGTCACTGACCAAGAAAGCTCGTGCACGCATTGAAGATGCATGGGCCAGAGGCGAAGATGTTGCGTACATCAGCACACCTGACCTCGACTCCAACATCAATAAGGGTCTGTCCGACCTGCTCACCGACATGGGCGTGTGGGCAGATGACAGACGCATGTGGCGCGTGGCGAAGGACGCAGTCATCAAGAAGGTGTACGGCAAGGTAGACAGCATCCGCATCACAGTAAGAGAGACGCCGTTTGTGCTTCTTAGCAACGGCAAGACAGCCTTGGAACACTTCTATGGACATACTGGAACTGCGTAAACGACTGCACGAGATGCTGGATCCTTTGTGGCAGACAGGCCAGTACAGACGTGATGACCTGTACCAGGAACTGAGCAGCCTGCTGAAGAAGGATGCACATGTGTCCAGGATGACCGAGCATGAAATTGCCAAGTGTGCAGAGTATCTTGCTGCCAGAACAGCCGTAGCGTACCCATGCTACAGATGCATCCACCACATAACAGACATCAATAACATACCAGTGTGCGCTAAGCACATAGAAAGGGGGAATCGTTGTGAGCGGTTCTGCGCTTCAGAAAATTTTCGAACAGGCACTTATAACAGCAACCGAAGCCCAGCATTGGGTTGACAGCGGCCAGAAATGGCAGTACTGCAAGACGTGTATCTATGCAGTGCCCACGCAGGCAAAAGACAGCAAGCCCACAGCTTTCGCAAACAAGAAAATGAACGCCAACCTGGCAGCCAATCCTACGCTGTGTTATCCTGAGAACATGGTAACGCAGGTATGTGAACTGACAGGAGAATATACAGATTTCATTTTCGGAGGCGGCTTTGTCGTTGCTGCAGGCAAGGGCAGCATAAGGCACGAGCTCTTGAATGACCTTCCCATAAGGCATTACAAGTTCACACAGCCGCGTGCATTTTCGTATATGCAGGAACATGGCGGCATGCTGTGTGTTGTAAAAACCACAGGTTTTCCCATCGTAAGGCTGATGGAAGGCGACGAGATGCTGTTCGTACTGCCTGCATATGAGAAAGAAATCGAAGACATCACATTTGAACATGAAGGTCGACAGTACAAGTGCGTCGGCTGGATAGACGACACAAGAAGCTACGCAAGAATAGAGGAGGCAGAAGTGGCCGATTTTTCAAATCTTATCGGGCTTGGCAACAAGCAGGTAGCTGAGGTTCTCGGCGAAACACAGGAAACTTTGCAGGATCAGGGCGTCATCCCGTCTGATTCCGGCAGCAGCGAAATGTCCTTTGCAAAGGATAAGGATGCGATGCTGAAAGTACTCAACAGCATTCCGACAGGCGCAAACAGAGCTCGCAAGAAGCCTGTGCAGGAACCAGAGCAACCCAAACAGACAGAGAAAGAAGATCCTGTCAAAGACTTCAAGCAGGTCGAAGCAGGCAAGGTGACAGGCACGATTGTCACTTCAGTGCCTTCCGACTCTGCAACACCTGCCGAACAGTCAGCAGCGCCTAAAGCAGAGCCTAAGGCTGAACCTGTGCAGGAAGAAGCGAAGAAGAACACCCGCAGGAAGACACCTAAGGGAAAGTGCGCGGATCTCACAGACATCATTGAACAGGTTGCACAGGATGTGCCCGAAGACATGCCTGTTGAAGACGTTCTGAAGGAAATCAGGCAGCTCAGAGACCTGATGATCGCGGCTTCAAGGCGCTCGGCGAATCTTGCTCTGAAATATCTCGACAAAGCGTCTGACGCTGAGACCAAGATCACACAGCTCAAGGAATTGCTTAAATGCTGATATCCGATTTGCAGAGAGCGGTGACGCGCAGTGCCTTACAGCGTAACGACTATGTGATGCAAGACGTATCTATGCTGTCTGAGGTTAGCGGTGAAGTTATCGCGCCGCGTTCAACAGCGGTACGATATATGACCAGGTACGAGAAAGTATCCTTCAGTGCTGACGACGTTGGTCCAGGATGCACCATGATCCCGCAGGAACAATATCTTCGCATAGGTGAAAACGGGCAGTTCACCTTGGTCGACGAATACATACCCGAGAGGCGATATATTGAGTTTGGCGACAACTGCTTTTTCAGTATGCACAGTGGAACTGGGCATGCCAAGAATGTCGTCATTACTGGTAAAAATGATTGCATTGTCATAATCAAAGACCGTTTGTGCGATGATTTTCGGCTGGAAGGCGACAGTTATGTCTGTAAGATCATTGGGGGAGCGATGAAAATAGTAGTGCTGAAAGGAACTCTGACAATGACTATAGATGGGGAATCCTTGATTGTCCCCGAGCATACGAAATACAGGTTCTATCTTAGTTCAACGTGTGCCGTATGTGTTTCACATGCCGACCAGCACACAAAGGACTCCTTGGCGCGTGAGCGCCATTGAACAAGAAAGTGAATTGCTGGAACACCTTAACGGGTAACGCCGAAGGCAATCAG
>ERZ773229.1634-NODE-1634-length-14863-cov-7.969679_pt1 | contig 14863 bp, 20 predicted proteins | sample MGYA00580992_ERZ773229 | MGnify/ENA primary metagenome ERZ773229 (study PRJEB29015, sample SAMEA2737795) | human gut metagenome | biome: human gut; feature: human-associated habitat; material: faeces | place: China | collected 2012 ... | reverse complement strand
GGATTTTTCTTGGAGCTGGTGACAGGAGTTGAACCTGCAACCCACTGATTACAAAATAGTCTTATTACGAGTTCGACCGTTTTTGAATGTTCTATTTTATATAGAATCACCGTGATTTTTGTGCTTGTTCGTTCACCTTCGTATCAGCGCTTTTTCGTTCAATAAGGCACAAATAAGGCACTTTCTGGCGATTGTGCCTTACGGTGTCCACTGTGGACACAATAGCGGCTCAGACCCGCAGACAGAAAGAAAACAGCCCACAGGCCCGGCGGAGTTCTTCCGCGCTTCCTGTGGGCTGTATTGCGTCTTTGGACGTGTTATGCGTGGCTCTTTTCCCGGATACGGTCAAACACACCGGTAAGCGCGTCTGCTGCCGCTGCATCTGCCGAACGGATGAATCCGGCGTAAATGTCCACGGTGGTGCTGGTCTTTGCATGACCCAGACGGCCTGACACCGCCGTAACAGGCACATGGGCGGCAATCAGCAAGCTGGCGTTGGTGTGACGCAGGCTGTGGAAGTGTACCGCCGGGAGGTTATGAGCAGCCAGAAACCGCCCGAACCATGTTGTCACATCGTCTGGATCCATTGGTGCGCCGTTCCACTTGGTGAAAAGCAGGTCATTTTCTACTCGTTTTCCCTCGATCTCCACCCGGCGCACCCACTCAGAGCCGATTTTGAATCGTTCTGCCTTTTGGTGCTGGCGGTATTCCTGCAGGAGCTGCACACAGTCCACCCCGACTTTCACACACCGCCGGGAGCGCTTTGTCTTGGGGGGATTGAACACCGTACCTTTGCCCGGAATGTGCTGCAAGGTGCGCTCTATTGAAATCGTTCCCGCATCCATGTCGATATCAGACCACCGCAGGGCGCATATCTCGCCCCGACGGGCACCTGTGAGCAAAGCAAGCTGTGTGATAACGCTGTACTGTGTGGGCGCGTCCTGCAGGGCTTCCAGCAGGCGCACAACATCTTTTTCTTCCAGCGCCTGCACGTCCACTTCCTGTGCTTTTGGGGCTTCTGCACGCTTGCACGGATTCTCTACCACAAGTCCCCACTGCACGGCCTTGGTGAACACGCTGGACAGCATCCGGTGATAGTGCTGCACTGTGTTTCCGTTGAGCCTGCCGCCTGCCTTGCTATGCTCTATAAAAGCCCTGGAAAGGGGCAGCCCGGCGGCGCTGGCTACCTTTTCAGCGGTTGACCGGCTGACGTTCCCGCCCCTGTACAGTGTCGCCATTGTCCGCTCTGAAACGCTCGCTGCCGCCGCGATCTGGCCGCGTCTGCCCTTTGGCAGCTGATCCAGCAAGGCGGGAACAGCGGTATAGGTGCTATCTTCCCGCACACCCTGCTCTTCGAGGTTGGAATAAAAGGCCATCAGGTGCGAGGGCTTAATCTGGCACACCTTAAGTTGCCCCAGCCCGGCAGAGATACGCGGCACAAGCCGCCGATAGTCGTACACGGTCTTGGGCTTGAGCTTCTTTTCGGCGTACTCGGTGAACCAGCGCTCTATCAAGTCATCCACTTTCATGGACGCATCCAGAGAAATACCGTTGTGCACTTCCTGTTCAAAGGCATCTGCCTGCCGTTGCAATTCCTTTTCCAACTTCTTCCCGGTCAAGCCCGGCGAGGGAGTGAAGGTGCGGTTGACCAGCACTTGACGGCCTAGTCGGTCGTAACCATTGGAGACCCGGATGCAGTAGGAGCAAGTGCCGTCCTTCTTTGTGCGCTTCGTTATTTTTGCCATATGTCACCTCTCCTTTGTGGGCGATATACTCAGCTTATTCATCTTCGACATCAGATTGTTTTCCACTTTCGGATTTACTCGCTACTAGTGCATTATAGAAATCAAGATCCTCTCCTGTCAGATGTAAATCCTCAGCATATTCTGAATAACTCTTGACCTCAGGAAAAGCAGATTCCCACATTCTTACAAATTGGTCGCTTCTCTTTTTTTCTTCCTGTAAACTCCTTTCTGTCAAATATTCTATAGCATCACCAGTATTCATATCCTCTATATCATTTTTACATCCGATCATTTCGGCAATAGCCGGAACTGCTTCTTTTATCGCATTTATGCGCTGGTTTTCTATAAACGAGTTTATACGGTTTTGAATCTTGAACTGATATAAGTCCATATCATCTTGCGCCGACTGCTCTTGATATTTAATCCTTAATATTCTAAAGCGGACTTTTGAAACAGAAAAACGTCTAAACAACACAAAGTAATTTAGAATTTCTTTAATCAGTTTCGTATCTGCTAAGAACTGGTTCAACACGTCACGGCGTAACTTTCCCCACTCTATTGTATTGGATAAATAATGATCTTGAAGCGTCCTCAACGCATCTTCGGAAAGCCCTGTATACTCAGACACCGCCCGTACATCTGTTTCAACTGTTTTCACATCCGTCAAGCCCAGCAGATAATCAGTAGTAACTCCAAAGAATTTTGCAATTTCGCAAATACTAATAGCATCGGGAACCGTTGCGCCGTTTTGCCAGTTGCTTACCGTCTGCCGCGTTGTATGAAACTCTGCGGCAAGCGAATCCAGCGTTGCGCCTTTTTTCTCTATCAGTTCCCGGAAGCGTACTGGAAACGGATCTTTATAGTCAAATGATTTTTTCGTCTTAGCCATGTCCTTACCTCGTAAGCAAATAAAAATAACATTTCTAAAATTATGTTGATTTTACTTTCACATTGTCTTATACTGATGATACCACAAGCAAACCAAACATTCAATAAGAAAAAGTAAATTCATTTACTTCAACATAGAAAGGAGCATTTCTGTGGACGAAAAAGCAAAAGAAGCCCGCCGGGCGTACTCCAATGCTTGGAGAGCCGCCAACAAGGACAAGGTTCGAGAGTACAATCAACGCTATTGGAAGCGCAAGGCAGAGCAAATGCAGAAGAAGCCATGTAGTGACAGCGATTCATTCAAAGAATGATTCAATTTCATCATTCTTTTGCAGTGTGACAATTCTGCATCATCTATCCATAAAACAGGTAAACGTTCCCATGAAAAGCCTTGGTAATCCTTGGCACTCTGGGATACTGCATGGCAAAGGGTGACACCAGATGGCAGCAGATGCACTTTAGCCTAACGGATTTTGTTTCAACAATGCTGCATCGCCTTGATTTTGGGTTGAAATTTGGCGGTATTGCAATTCTTTTTGGGTCGTGATACTATGCAGCCACGACGAACAAAACGACACAAAAAACAACTTTGGAGGTGGAAGAATGGGTGATTCTATCCGATACCCAAATATGGGCACGGTGGCAAAAGCCGCCGACATTTACGGCCTTTCCCCGGCCTATATCAGGCGACTGTGTAAGCAGGGAAAAATCCGCTATGTGAACGCCGGGCACCGCTGGCTTGTAAATCTGGACAGTCTGGCCCGGTACTTTGAACAGGGGGACCCGGCGGACGGGGAAGACGCCGTCCAAGGCATCCGCCGGGTAGCGAGGTGATGTCCTTGAAAGGAAAAAGCCCTGAAAGCATCGTCCTGCGTTTTGTCTGGCTGGAAAATCTGACACAGGATTATACCAACGATGAAATCGGGAAGATTGTTCGTGACTTATACAGCTACGCCAAAGAGGGAACCAACCCACAACAATATGAGGATCGAGGAATGCGTGGGCTTTGGCGCTCAATGAAAGACGGCATTGACAAGGACTTTGCCAAGTATCGGGAAAAGTCAGAAAAAGCGGCAGCATCTGCAAATGCGCGATGGGGAAAAGCCGCACAAGCGAGCTCTGAATCTGAAATGCAATCGAATGCGAACGCATCCGAAAAGATGCAAACGCATTTAACCGAATGTGACGGTATGCACTCGTACCGTACATATACAGATATATGTACATGTACAGCTACAGCTACACCGGAAGCCCCAGCCGCTGCCGCTGATTCTCGCACAGATCCCGACCTTGCCGAGATCGTGCAGCACTTCCAACAGGTGATAGGCGTGTTTCCGCGCTCTGCGCTGGACAAGCTACAACGCTACCGCGATTCTATTCCAGCAGAGGTGATCTGTTTGGCATTTGACGAAGCCGCTGAGAGCGGGCACAGGTCTTGGAAGTACGTCAGCGGCATCTTGAAAAGCTGGCAGGCTGACGGTGTGCGCACATTGGGCGATGTAGAAGCCCGCCGGGAAGCCCGGAAGAAGCCCGCACAGCAGCCGGAACGGAAGTTGGAGGTGCTGACTTGAACACGCACAAGATTTTGTTGGGTGCCCTGCTCATCCGGCCAGACCTTGCACCCTACGCCCTGCCGGATTTGGAAATCGAACACTTTCCCCCAGACCTTCAGCCGGTGTTTGCAGCTCTGTCCGGTCTTTGGAACGCGAAGGGCAAATTGGATGCAGTGGCAGCCTGCGCCCGCTATCCAGAGCAGAAAACCGCTATTCTGGACTGTGTGCAGGAATGCGAAGCCGAGTGCATCCGCATCACCCGCGAGAATGTGGAGAATTGGACACAGATCATTCGGGAGCAGGCTGCTTTGACCCGGTTCCAATCGCTGGCCCTGCAGGCCGGAAGCGCATTGACCACCTTCGCAGATCTGCCAGACCTGTATAGCCAGATGGGCGAAGCCCTGACCCTTGACCGAGAAGGACAGGACTTTAAGTCTATCGGGGAGCTGGTAGACACCTACATCCGCAAACTGGATGAAAAGCCGAGGTACATTCCCAGCGGCATCCCGGTGCTGGACAAGCACTTGCATCTTGCCCCGGGTAACCTGTTTATCATCGGCGGCCGGCCGTCTGCCGGTAAAACCGCCCTGTCCTTGCAAATAGCCTGTGAACAGGCCCGGCGGGGGCTGAGGGTGTGTTATTTCTCGCTGGAAACTGACCCGGACACGCTGACCGCCCGCATCATTGCGAACCGTCTGGCGGCCCCTCTGGCCGATGTGAAGGGCAAGACCGTTCCGCAGTCTGACCTTGACGGCCTCGCAGACCTGCACAAATTGCCGCTGTACATCCGTTCAGCGTCCGGCAAGGGCGTTGGATGGGTAAAGGCACAGGCGCAGCGGATGAAGGCGCAGGCCGTTTATATCGACTATCTGCAGCTGTTGGCAGACGGCAAGGCCAAGGACAGGTATCAGCAGATCACCGGCATTTCCATTGCCCTGCATGAGCTGGCACAGACCACTGGTATCCTTGTGGTTGCGCTGGCTCAGCTGAACCGAAACGCGGCGCACGCAGCACCCAGCACCGCCGATCTGAAGGAAAGCGGGCAGCTGGAACAGGACGCGGACGCGATTCTCCTGCTATCCGATGATGGCGAACAGTATCAAGCTGTTTTGGCGAAAAACAAAGAAGGCTTGACAGGGAAAGTCCCCCTCATCTTTGACAAAACACATCAACGCTTTTTGGAGGTAATTTCATGAGACACGACCCCAACCGCCCGCGCCGCCGGGAGCCGTACCACTACGATGCAACTGGTGCACAGTACATTGCCTGTATCGAAACTGCCCTGCAGCACGGCCAGAGCATTCCGGTGCACGTTTTACAGGTGATCTATCACATGCTGCTGCCCTATATGAGCCGGTGAACCACCGACCTTACCCCGGCGGTGTTGATTTTGAACGTGCCCAGTAAGGGCACAGAAAGGTTTTACCATGAACGAACTGAAAATTACTAATATGTCGACCGAACTCGGCGCAGAGGTGACCGGCTATGTGCTGGCCGATGTGCGCGGTGTGAACAGCATGGGTGAATATGCCGAGGACACCAGCATGGGCATTGAACTGCATTTTGCACCGAACGCAGACAGCGTCCCGGCTGTCGTGGTCTGCATCATGCCGGACGTGGTTGACAGTAACACGCCTGCCCTGTCCATCCATTGCCGCCCCTACGACCCCCACAAGACGACAGAATACACCGCAGCCGCCCGCGAGTACATCAACAGCATGACTGAGGACGAACTGATTGAACACGGCCACAATGAATTCAACGGCAAAGATCAGATGCTTGCCGCCCTGCACACCATCGACCTGCTGGCCGCTCACGATGAGGAAGAAGCCCGCGCCGCCTACTTTGATTTTATGGACAACAACTTGTCCGGCATGAGTTTTGAATTTAAGGGGTGACCACATGAAAAAATTCAAGTCAAAACCCCGCGCCCCGGCTTATGTGCAGGAGGTCTACCAGCGTATCGAGACCGAAATGTGCACAGCCCGCAATGCCGTTGTGACTCTGAATCTGCGTATTGCGCCTATCATTGCAAAGCTGTCACCGGAAGATCGGGCAGAGATAGAAGCGGCGCTGGTGGCGTACAATCAGACGGTCTGTACCTCAATCAGCAAGGCAGGTGGACTGCTGGCGGCGCTGGATCCGCGTGATGTGGAAACGCTGCCAAAGGTCTGGGAACCCCTTGACGACCCGCAAAACCCCAAAAGCACCATCGCAGCACGCAATAAATTCTGACAAAATGCCCCCTCTCGACACGCTGCCGGGAGAGGGCGTTTTTTATAGGAGCATCGTCAAATTTGTTTTCGGCAGAATACGTTTTCTCGTTGGAAAAAGAGTGAAAGTATGGTATAATATAACCGTAAAGTTGTCGTATTTTGATAAACTTACAATATAAGATTTTAGAACAGAAAGGAGGCTTTGCCTTGAATCTTTTTGCACTTTCGGTTGAACTTGGGATGGACACATCCTCGTTTGAGCAGGGTGTTGACCGTGCAAGAGCCAAAACATCAGCTTTGGCCGGTGAACTCAACCCGCGATTTTCCGGTATTGGCAAAACCCTGACAGACGCATTCACCAAGTCGCAGCTGTTGGCAACGTCCATCATAGGCCTTGCAAAAAAATTTACATCCCTCGGTGAGGGCATCGTGAATCAGGGTGTTGCTTTCAACCAGCAGATGGAAAAGTACACCACTGGCTTTACCAATATGCTGGGCAGCGCAGAAAAGGCACAGGCCGTTTTGAACCAGATCAAACAGGATGCAGCGCGCACCCCGCTGAACGTTGATTCGTTGGTTCAGGCAAATCAGCTGCTTATCAGCGCAGGCGTGAGCGCTGGCGAGGCTCGCAGCACGATTCTGGCGTTGGGCGATGCAGTTTCTGCTACTGGCGGTGGCAGTGAGGTACTGTCCCGCATGGCTGCAAACCTGCAGCAGATCAAAAACGTGGGTAAGGCGGCTTCGATAGATATCAAGCAGTTTGCAATGGCAGGCATTGATATTTACGGCGTTCTGGCAGATTACACAGGCAAGAGCACCGCAGAAGTCCAAGGCATGACCATTACATACGACCTCTTGACAGCGGCTTTGCAAAAAGCATCTGAAGAGGGTGGCCGCTATTACAACGCCATGGAAATCCAAAGCCAGACCTTGAGCGGACGCCTTGAAACATTGAAGGACAATTGGTCGCAGCTGCTCGGAACGCTCACAAAGGGACTGACGGAGACAGAGGGCAATCTTGTAACCGCAGCCGCCGGGTGGGTGCAGCGGCTTCAGGAAGGTTTTGAAACGGCAGGCGCGAACGGTCTGATGCAGGCCGGAGGCCATATTGTGGACGAGGTTGCTTCTGGGATTTCTGCCGGCATTCCTTCTCTTGCTGCGCGGGCAGAGGATGCGGTGCAGAATTTTGCACTGTACCTGCAAGACAACACAGGCCAGATCGTGGACACCGGCGGGAAACTACTGGTCAGTCTGGCGAGCGGGATCCTTGATATGGCACCCGCCATCGTAAACTCTGCGGAGCAAATATTTTCGGCATTCGTGGTGGAACTCTGGAACCACACGGACGAAATATTTACAACCGGCGCTGATCTGGTGGGCAAGCTGGTCAAAGGATTTTTAAGCCTGACAGGCAACGTGATCGAAGCCGCCGGGAATATTACCGCGGCAATCGTTACAAAAATCTTCACCACAGACTGGGTGCAAGTCGGCAAAGACGTTGTTTCGTCCGTTGGGCAAGGCATTCTCGATGGCGTTTCGGCCTTGTCCACCCCACTTGACCGGCTGTCCTACAAGCTGAACCATGCCCTAGGAAAAACCGGCTATGCAGAGTACAGCACATTTGAGGCGTGGGCGGCAGCCAATGGCAAAACGGGCGAAACAAGATACCAGCAAGGCAGCCAGAAGGACACTGATTATTGGAAGCGGTACGGGGACAAGCTTGCCCAGCAATATGGGCTGAACGAAACAGGCACTGATACCGGGAGCGGAGAAACGGGCGCAACGCCCGGCGGTTCCTCCGGCAAGAGCACCGGAACAAAATCCAATACCGAAACCGTCATAGCGTCCGTGTCGCACACCGCAACCACCACCGCACAGAATGCGCTGGGCGCTGTGACTACAAGCGTTGAGACCTTGCAGGAGAAGGTAAAGGACGCAGCGGGCAACATCAAAGACCGCGTGACCGAGACCACCACCGAGACCGGTAAAGAGATGGTCAACGGCGTTGCTACCACCTATACGCTTGTGACCAAGAAAGTCACGGACGCGAACGGCAAGATAAGCACCACGACCAAGAAGGTCTACGCAGATATGTCCAAGACCTTGCTTGGCACCCTGACCACCATTGCAGAAAAGACCTTCAACGGCATCACTACCACAACACAGGAAGCCGTGGAAACCTACGCGGACGGCAGCCAGCACATCAAGACCACTTCCACCGAGACCGGTGAGCGTATTGTGAACGGTGTGCGGCAGACCTATACCAAGGTCATCAGTTACATCGACGGCGTACAGGACAAGGTAACAGAGACCGCACAGAACATTGAAAAGAGCATCAAGGCGACCCAAAAGCGCATTGATGCAAACCTGAGCAAGGTGCAGCAGCAGTTTAACAGCGGGATCTTCAAGCTTGGCAAGAATCTGTACACCGACATCAAAAATCAGGACTGGGCTGCACTTGGGCTGGATATCGTCAATGTGATGTGGGGCGAGCTATCACAGGAGCAGCGCGAGGTGCTGTCCGACTGGGCTGCCAAAGCGCTGGAAGCCATCAGCGAGGCGTATTCCGGCGGTGGTTTGAGCGAAGCGTTTAAAGCCTTTAAAAATGTGCTGTCCAACGGCATCAAAGCAGAGACAGACGGCGTCACAACGGACGTTAAGGGCTTGGGCAAAGTGTTTCAGGATCTGGGCATCAACGTTTCCGACGTTGGCGGCGAGATCATGGGTGTTCTGAACACCATTGGATCGTTCATGGGCAGCTTAGCCCTCAACGCGGGCACGGATATTGCAAACCTTGCCGGGAGCATGGGCAGCCTTGGCACGATCGCAGAGGCCGTAGGCGGGCTGATCGCAAAGGTTGGCAGCCTGATTATCTCGAACCCGGAAGTTGCCGCAATCATCGCCATTGTGGCGGGTGTGGTGGCGCTGGGCGTTGCGCTGTTTGCAAAGTTCGGCAAGGGCAAGAGCAGCGGCACTACCAGCACGCAGAAAGCATACTCCTACAAGGACATTCAGGACGCCTACTGGTACGGCAATGAGCGCGCTTTTGCGGGCTACGACTACCGCACCGACCCCTACGTCATGAACCCGAATAACAACGCCATGCTGGCTTATCAAGCCAAAATGCAGGCGCAGCTGGAGCGGCTTTCCGGCGTGGTAGAAAAGTATCTGCCGGAAGCCGGAAACAGCGTTGTTGCGCTGGACGGCGAGCAGGTGGGACGCATTATCACCCCCAGCGTAAACAGAAGTCTGGGCGACCTTACGGTGCTGAGCGAACGAGGAAACTGATATGTACGAGATCTACGCATACCCCTACGGCAACCCGAGCGCAAAGTTGCTGCTCACACCGCGCCCTGCGACCAACATGGACACCAGCATTGGCGTGTATACCCTGCGGGCAGAAAGGGGGGCTGATACAGCCCCAAGCGGCGGTGAAGCCGTGGTGAAGCCGTGAAAAAATGGGCGTTTTTCGCAGTCTGGGTTTTGCTCAAAATCGAGTAAAAGGTGGGTGGTGAATCGTCACCCATCTGCCTGTGAATGTGCGGATTTGTGCGGCATAAAAAAGAGAGCGTCAATGTGCGCGTTTGGCACACTAAAAAAGACGGGGTGCATAGTTTGTTCACACGGTCACGCGCGCCCGCGTATCGTGTAAACAAATTCGTATTTTGAACAAAAATGCACACGAAAAAAGGAAGGATACAGCAATGGAACAGAAACAGGCCAAGAATGACCAGCAGGCCACGAACGCAGCCCTTGCTGCTCTGGCAGCCGCCGGGAATACCTTTGCTTTGGGCCAGCTGTGGGAAGTCAACAAGGGCTTTATTCGGCGGCAGCTGTGGCAGTGGTTTGAGAAGAACAAGCCTGTTGCTGACAATGCGGGACTGTCCTTTGAGGATTTGGTACAGGAAGGGTATTTTGCGGTTGACTATGCTGCCAAGCACTACAGCGCAGAACAGGGCAATTTCACAACGTATCTGAGCTACGCACTGTTGAAGCAGATTCGCACCGCCACCTGTGGGGAGCACGCGCGAGTGGTCCCCACCGAGGACGGCAGGCGTGTGGCTGTATCCGCAAACCCGCTGAACGAGTGCAGCAGCCTTGACGTTCGCCTTGATGAAGCGGACGAAGGCAGCAGCACCAAAGGGGAGACCATCGAAGACCCGGCGGCTACACAGGCGTTTCAACAGGCAGAGGATGGTGTTTACACCGAGGAGTTGCACACAGCCCTTGAAACAGCCATGACCCAGCACCTGACCGAGCGTGAAGCGGATGTTTTGCGCCGCCGGTATTATGACGGCCAGACCTTGCAGGCCATCGGTGAAGAATTGGGAGTGCGAGGGGAAAGGGTGCGTATAATCGAGGGCAAAGCAATTCGCAAAATGAAAGGCCTGTCCTCTATCCAGCGCTGGCATGATGATGTGATTACCACCAGAGCATGGCACGGCACTGGCTGGAACGCATGGAACCGCTATGGCAGCGTGGAAGAACGCACCGCAGAATACTGGGACGAGCAGCTGAAAAAAAGCGAGGAGCGTATGCGTGAACTGGTCGAGTTGTACGGAATCTCTGCCATCATCTGACCTGCACCCCGCCGGGCGCGCTACACAGTTCAGCGGTGATTCAGCGGTGAAAGTACAGTGTTTCATGCAAACTGTGAAGCGGTGGTAAAGCGGTGATAAAGCGCCTCCCGATTCCGCACATACCGTGTCTGCAAAATTTTCCGGATTTTCCGGCAGCTATAAAAAAGAAGCGCCAAACCACGGCAAGCAGTGCGCCGTGGTACCACCATAGGCGCTGCAAGCAGTGCGCCGTGGTACCACCATAGGCGCTGCAAGCAGTGTCTTTGTATGTACAAAGCCCCTTGCCTTGCAAGGACTTGTTGGGCAGCATCCCAAACCCTTTGAACGTGCAGCACCCGCCGGGCGCAGCACTTCAGCCACACGATTCTGTTGACCTCAACAAAATCGCTGCATGACAAAGCCCCCAGACCGCGACAGCGCGTGCCTGAGGGCTTTTCTTGTTGCTTGTTGGCAAAATTCCTTGCGGCGGCTCTATCCGCGCTCTGGCAGCCCCGGCGGGCTTATGCCGCGCAGTCAGGGAAGTTCACAACGGTGATCTCTGCCACGGCCTTTTCGACCGTCTGCAAGATGTGCTCTATCTTCTCCACCGTGTCAGCTGACAGAACGACCTCGCCGCACTGTTCGCACTTCAGGCAGGGCACATTCTTGATGACCACAACACAGTTCTTCAGCTGAACCGTGTGAATAGTCGTGCTGGGCTTCATTTCGCCTTTGCAGAAAAAGCAAGTCATAATCATTCCCCTTTCTTCTTTCGTTCAGTATACGTTGCGTTCCAGTGGTCGAGATCAGGCCAATAGGCCGTCAGGATCCACAGAGCGCCCTCATGAATGCCGCAGACAACGTGCAGCCAACGGCCTGCCAGATTGACGCCTAACACCAAACAGGACGGACAGCGGTAATCATCCGGGCGGTATTCGATGATCTTCCCGCTCTGGATAGCCTGCCGGATGTCGGCCAGCAAAATGCCGCGTTCATAAAGCCGCGCCTGCGAGTGAGCCGTCAGAAAGATTTGCCCGCCGCTGGCTAGTGTGCGCAGGTTCTCTATTGTCAATTCCATCATGCGTCTTCCTCTTCATCCGGTTCACTGAGAATCTTTTTGAAAAGCTCCTCTGCGGAGCCTGTAAAGTGCTCACCGCCGCCGTTGTCAAGTTCTTCAATGGCCGCTCTCGTCTGGGCGTTCGGAATCTCATCTGGCGCATATTCCAGCAGATCACCCGGCGGGCAGGTTAGTGTGGTTGGTCGATTATACAATTCGTCCATAGTCATTCCTTCCTGACATCACAAGCCAAGTAATTGGGTTTTCTTAGCGTTGTACTCTTCTTCCGTAATGGCACCCATATCCAGCAGCTGCTTAAACTTCAAAAGTTCATCAGCTGTGCTGGACGCAGCCGGGGTAGCAGCTTGCGGCCTCTCAGAGCCAGCTTTACAGTTCCTGAGAAAATCAGTTGTGCCACCGGGATAAACCGTTGTCGGCAAGTTGCTTTCCCCAAGAGGAAGGACGAAGCGAATAGAGATATTTTCTTTGCTGTAGGCTTTGTGGGTTTCAGTTTTTGCGGTAGCAGCACCTACAATCGCGCCTACAGGACCAGCAACGGCTGCGCCTATTACTGCACGCCCAATGCCGCCCTTGGTTTCGGTCACCGTCAGATCGTCAGGCGCATCCGATTCGTACCCTGCGACTTCATCAAAACTGTAAATCATGCGCGGGCCTTTATCACCACTGCGGTGTCCAAAGTAAAACAGCCGGTTGACCTTATCGATAGAGACAAAGAGTGCATCGCGGTCAAAGATGGAATCGGTCTCTTTAAATGTTCTGCGGCGGCTTTCCAGTGTAGCCCAGTAAGCCACAAGAACATCTGTCGCTTGCTTTGCAGCCCGAAATCCCAGTTTTGAAAAGAAGAAACTGCTACATCCGGCGCAGATCAGACCGTCCGCGCTTTTCTCACGGTTCAGCAAACCCAGCTTGCCGCCGCATACAGGACAGGTATTTGCCATGATTACACCTCGCTCTTTTCTACTTCCCCGGCGGTGTCCTCTGTAAGCCCATCTGCCACTTCCGGGCAATGGGGCAGGACAAGATCAAGACAAAACCGCTGGACACTCTTGCCAGCGTCTGCGGCAGCCTTGCGGATGCGTGCGCCGTCCTCTTTGGTCGGTCGCAGCATGATATTGTCCTGACGGCGGTTATAAGCCGCGTTGGCGCGCTTTTGAGCTTCACTTGTTGGCATAATCTCACCTCTTTATGATGATTATATCATATTCTAACATATACGTCAACATATACAATGTATCAAAAATTATACGTTAATGTTTGTAAAGAATGTCAATGGACAAAATATGTATTAACGTATATAATAAAGACACAGCAAGGGAAGCACGACCGGAAGGCAAGGGGCGAAGGATGTACCGGGAGCGCAAGAGCAGAACGCCAGCTAAGACAGTAACCCACTTCCTGATAAGCTGTATAAAAGAAAATGGCGCGGTGCCAGCTACCAACTACACACCACGCCAAACCCACAACAGGGTCAAGCCCATTATAACAAGGCAGACCCGCAAAGTAAAGCGGAGGTCTTAAAATGAAGTACAATCTTTCCGAGATCATGCACAAGGCATGGAAGCTGTACCGCAATGGCGTGAGCAGCTTTGCCGAAGCCCTGCACCGGGCATGGAACAGCGCAAAGGCTGCTCCGGTCAACGCCCAGCGCATCGAGGAAGCCCAGCAGACCGCCGGGATCACCGAGCCGGTGAACACTTGGGCAGGCTGGAAGGCCGCCGGGTACATGGTAGAGCACGGCGCAAAGGCCTTGTTTCAGGCGGTGCTTATCCACAGCAGCAAGGGAGACGGCCAGACCTACCTGGCATCGTTCTTTGGTGCATCGCAGGTGAAGCCGCTGGAAGCCCAGTAACACAATCAGAGGATCCCCGGCGGTAAGATGGAAGCTCGCCGGGTAGAGCGGGGCACGATCCAGCCCCAGATAGGAGAGTTGAGGTATGAACGATATTCGTGCTATGATTCGGGAACGCGGCATGACGCTGGAGAGTGTGGCGTGGGCACTGCAGATCTCCACCAACTCACTGCGCGCAAAGCTAAACGGAGAGGTTGAATTCCGGCTGTGCGAAGCCAAAACGCTGGCGACCATGCTTGACACCAGCGTGGACGCCCTGTTCTTTGGCAATCTGGGCGACCAGAAGGCGAACACGGTTGACGCCATCAACGAACGTCTGAAGAAGGCAGCACCGGACAAGGTGCAGCTGGTTTGGATATTCGCAAGCGGCATTATCAAAGCCTGAAGGGGGGCAAGACAATGATCCTGACTGCAAAGCAAGTGGAAGCGTTGGACGTGGGAACCACGATGGGGCGTCTGGCCGACCTGAAGAACCTTCTCTTTATCATGGACAGCTGGATGACCGCACGCGGCAAGGCGGATGAACTCAATCGGGAAGCCGATTGTAGTAAGTACGATTTGGAAGCCCTCTGGCATGAACTGCCCATGTATTACACACTTCTGTGGAGCATCATTGAAGCCATTGACAAGTCACAAGCTGAACTGCTGGACACAGCAAAGACACTGGATGCACTGAACATCTTGAAAGGGTACTGACCCCCATATAGCACAAGAGCCCGTCCGATTACACACCGGACAGGCTTTTTTGCTATCAAACAGGCGGTAAACAGGCACAAAACCGCTCTGGCGGGCATCCGGCACAAGGCGCGCTGTAAGGCACACGACAAGGCATTTTTGAGCCGTAAGGCACAAACAAGGCACATTCTGATAGATTTACAACGCACATAAAAGCAAAAACCCCACGATACACACCGCTATTCTAGCGGTATATCGCAGGATTTTTCTTGGAGCTGGTGACAGGAGTTGAACCTGCAA
>ERZ773229.1632-NODE-1632-length-14870-cov-6.669254_pt1 | contig 14870 bp, 14 predicted proteins | sample MGYA00580992_ERZ773229 | MGnify/ENA primary metagenome ERZ773229 (study PRJEB29015, sample SAMEA2737795) | human gut metagenome | biome: human gut; feature: human-associated habitat; material: faeces | place: China | collected 2012 ... | reverse complement strand
GGACGATATGGTTGTTCATGACCCAGCCGAGCCGCTGCGGCGTGCGCTTGCGGTCAACACGGTTCTTAAAGTCCATGAGCGCGGAAAAGACAGCGGTATTGGACATCTGACCGGAGGTCACGCGCGTTTCAACCTGCGATGCGCCGAGGAATTTTTTCATCTCCTCAACGAGCAGTGCCTCGACCTCGCCGATGAAGTTCGTACCCTGATAATAGAAGATCTCCGCATCATAGAACGCTTTCTGTTTTTTATGCTCAGCGTAGCGGTTCGACGGGTCAGAGGCCGAGAGCAGGCGCACGGCGCGCGATTGTGTGTTTTCAGACGGAATGAGATTGATGCACCGGTGCTGCCGCCAGAGGTGGTTCTCCTGCGCCTTTTTCAGGAGCGCAGCGGCCTTTTCGGCATACGGCGCATCGCAGTGCGGCGCAGCCGGGGCAGGATGATCGGGCAGGATGGGGCGGACGTAGGGCGCGGCATCCTGCCGGATGTGCCACGCAACAACCTTGGCCGGCTGCCGTTTGCCGCGGATGTCGATCTCAAGGTCAAAGTCCTGGCAGATGCGCGAATCGAGATACGCAAGGCCGATGGAGCGCTTGCCCGTCTCGGAGGTGATGACCGTTTCCAGTCCCTCTCCCTCCGTCTTGAAATACGGAATCATCGTACCGGAGGTCACATAGCCGACGGGCTTTCCCTCTGCCCACGCGTCCTTGCTGTAGACCGGGAAGCCCTTGCGCAGAACGCCCTTGCCTGCAAGATAGACCGGCTGAATGCGGTACGGGAGATCCTGAAGGGCGGAATAATCGCGGTTCATGATCTTCTGAAACGCCTCGAACTGTCGCTTCAGTGCGGCGCGGCCAATGAAATCGCCCTTTTCCTCTGCGAACGAGACGGCGAATTTGGCCAGCGGCACAGCATAGACCGGGATCTCGCCGCCAAACTCGCACTCCCCCATTTCATGGCCGTAGAGCGGCAGAGAAGCTTCCATTCGCAGCGTATCGCGCGCGCCGAGCGCGGTGGGTCTTGCCCCGAGTTCGATCAGACGGTCCCAAAAATACCGGGCGTCCCTTGATTCGCAATAGAGTTCATAGCCGATGGGTTCTCCGGTATAGCCGGTCTTGGCAACGCGGACGGGACGGTCCTCCATGGTGAGCGTCCCCAGCGCGTTCTTGACGTTTTCCCGCGTAAGCGCCTTGCCGCCCGACAGGGTCATGAGCAGCTTTTTGGCCTCTGGGCCCTGCACGGCGATGGCGGCGTAGCAGTCGGAGACGTTGGTGAGTGTGACGTTATACCGCTCGGCCTCGCGCATCAGGTGGGCAAGATCCTTGTCGATGTTGCCCGCGTTGATGACGAGGAAATACTTTTCCGCCTCAAAGCGGTAGAGATACGCGTCGTCGATCGCGCAGCCGTTCTGATCGGGGATGATGCAGTACTGCGCCTGATTGAGATCCAGCGCCTGCACGTTGCTGGACAGGACGTGCTGCAAAAACCGGACCATGTCCGGCCCTTCGACGTCGATACGGCCCATGTGGGACACGTCGAAAATGGCGCAGTGGCTGCGGCAGTAGAGATGTTCGGCGACGATGCCGTCCGGGTACTGGATGGGCATATCCCAGCCGCCGAAGTCGACCATCGTGGCCCCGGCGTCCAGATGGGCCTGATAGAGTACGGTTCGTTTCAGTTCGCTCATGGTGTTCCTCCCTTTTTCCTGATCTCGCGCAGGCTGTGCGCCTGCGGGTATGCGGTGCTTCGATAATCCTTATCCGCCCGGTCCGCCTCCAGCAGATCCAGCCGGTCCAGTTCCTTGAGTTTGCGGTAAATGCGCAGCCATGCGCATTCGTTTTCGGGGTTGACCTCGCAGCGGCCGTTCCGCTGTCCGCCGCACGGCCCGTGGACGAGCGATTTTGCGCACTGCGTCACGGGACAGATGCCGCCGGTCTGGCCGAGCATACAGTCGCCGCACATCCGGCAGGCCTCGCGGAAGACGCCTGCACGCTCGATCTGTCCGAGAAACAGCGTGTCATTCGCGGGGAAGACCGGGACCGCGGTATTGGCCGCGACAGTCTGTGTGCCGTCGCCGCAGGCCAGACAGACGATGGCCTCCGCGCCGCTGTCGCGCAGGGGCTTGAGATCGCGCTAGACGAGCATCATATAGCAGCACTCGTCCGGCAAGACCGTACCGACTGTCTCGATCCCCTGCTCCTGCAGCAGCTGTCGCATCTGCTCCAGCTCCTTTTCCCCGCCGGTCTGGCAGGCTGTGGCGCAGCTGGCGCAGCCGACCAGCGCGACGCGGCGTACACCGCGCAGCATCGCAAGCACCTGCTCCACGGGCTTTTTTCTTGTTACGATCATATGCTTCTCCTTAAAAAACAGAAAACAGAGCGCGCCAAAAGAAGGCGCGCTCTGTTCGTAAACCTGAAAGATTCTCCCGGCCAGCCGGGATTGCTTCTTCGGTGCTGCGGATGCAGCTTTCCAGAGTTCCGTCCGGAATCAGTTTTTTTGCCTGAGAGTTCGTTGCGCGTTCCCCTTCGGCGGCATGCGGATATGCACTCTCCTGATTCGTTCATCCGGCTAGATTCAGTTGTCTGAATTTGTACATTCTGACGAAAATCGCTTTTGTTCATCTGCGTATCTTATCTACTTTTTCAGTCTATCGTATTTCCAAGAAAAAAGCAAGCGCTTTTTGGGAAATGCGCAAAAAACAGCCCCCAACAAAGGGGGCTAAGGGCGGCACCAAGCGGGGTGTCGATACGAGCATGATCGTCAGGACGAAGGACTTTGATAAGCCGGTCGTGCAGCTCAAAAAGGGCGGCTATAAAATGAAGCCGGGACTGGTCTATCTCGGGGTTTCGACGGACTTTCTGATCGAAGAAGCCGACCCGTGGCGCGGCGCGTGCTGGAGCATGATCAAGGAGCGGTCAGATTGCAGCTTTCTCTTCCTGACGCAAAAAGTTTGGTACAAAAGCCCTTTGAATACGGATAAAGGGTAGGGGGTGTTTTTTCAGAAAGACGAAATCAATCGAGAATAGTAACTACAAACAAAGGAGGGCAACTATGAAAGAATCTATCTAGGGTGTATCTGAAAACTCCCAATGTGACCGGCAGCGAGAAATTTTTGCGCTGAGCAAGACATTTTTTCGCAGGAATACTGACGTATTTCAAGGAAAAATGGTGCAGCGCAGCGTGAAAAGATCCGCTGTCCGGGTGCGTTGGGAGTTTTCAGATACACCCTACAAGAACTATGACGAGCTGCCGCTGTTCCTGAATGCGGCAACGGTGGCGAAGGTGCTGGGCATCGCACCCTCCAGCAGCTATGAGTTGATGCACGAAAAAGATTTTCCCGCACCGCAGATCGGCAATCGGATCGTCGTGCTGAAGGAGGCATTCATCCGCTGGGTGGACAGCATACGGGAGAAAGTGAATGAAGCGTGACCTCTGGCCGATGCGCGACTCAGTTAAGGATTATTTTCCTCTGCCGAAAGAAATTTTCTCGCTGGGTCTGAGCGCGGCGGAAATCGCGATCTACGCCTACCTGTGGTTTTCGACTGCTGAACACTATCGGTGCGAAGTTGAACAGCAGATTGTCCCGCGTCTCGGGGACGTTCCGCTGAAAAAACTGGCTGACTGTGATCTGCAATGGCTTTACAAGGGCTTACAGGAACACAGGCGGCTGCGTAAGGGGCGCAGAAGAGTACGTATTTCCCTACAAATTGGAAACGGCAGGTGCGCTGACGAGGGAAACGCCCTTTGCCTGAAAGCGCGAGATATCGTCTTCGGCAATGTGCCAGTCCGTGATGATCCGGTACACGCGGTCCGCAGGCGCGATCTGGATCAGGGAATCGTTCCAGAATTTTGAATAATCCGCAAGAACATAGCTCTGCTTGCAGGTGCGCAGGATCCAGCGTTTCATTTCGGCGTCGTTCATATTCGGCGTTGTAAGGCCATGGGAGAAGGAAATGTGCTCGATGCCCAGAAATCCCTTGTCAAAGACCATGTTGCTGAGCATATCCTTGGCCAGATAGCCTGAACAGGCGCGTACATCGTGGCGAATCTCACCGCCGATGAGGATCAGACTGATGCCCTGCTGCCCAAGCAGCACGCCTGCATGGTCGAGCGCGTTGGTTGCGACGAGAATGCCGCGCTTAGGCCCGTTGCAGAGCAGCTTAGCCAGTTCAAAGGTCGTCGTACCGCTGTCGAGATAAACGGAATCACCGTCATTGATCATGTCATAGGCGGCTCTCGCAATCGCCATTTTTTCCTGCAGATATTTTGATTCCCGAACTTGATACGGAAGCTCTGCAGTGGTTCTAGCCGTCCGAACCGCACCCCCCCACGTCCGCTGCAGCAGCGAATCCTGTTCGAGTGAGATCAGGAGCTTACGAACAGATACTTCGGAAATTCCGAAATGCTCACTTAATTCCGAAACAGTAACGGAACCGTACTGTTCCAACATGGAGAGAATATACTTTCTTCGTTCTTCTGCAGCCATTTTCACGGGCTTTATTTTTGATGCATTGTCCAAAAAAGGCTCCTCCTTATGTAGAAGTCAGGAAATTCTGCGCATCTTTGATATTCATTCTAATATACTCCAAAGGAAAAATCAAGTACTTTAATAAAGAAACTACTCGTTGTTTTTTTTACTTTTGAAACAAAAATCGAAACGTAAATATAACCAAAAATACAATCAACCTTTTGTTAATTGCAACAAAACGAAAATGATGTATTGACAATTATGATAACGAAATGGTATTATCGCACCAGCGCAAGAAAAACGAAATTAAAGTTGCGTAAAACAAAAAGTAAAACACTAGGAGGAACCAAAATGAAAAAAGTAATTGCTCTTATTCTGGCAGCCCTCATGGTGCTCGGACTGGCAGCATGTGCGGCCAAGACGACTACCACGGAACAGGACACGGACACGCCCGCGCAGACTGCTCCTGCTGACAAGGCGGCAGAGGAAACCACTGCAGCGGATGCTGCTGACAAGCAGATCACGGTCGGCTTCTGCCCCATGGATCTCTCCAACAACTTCTTTGCAAACATCGCTAATTCCCTGCGAAATGCGGCTGACGCGGCGAACGTAAAGGCGATTATTTCCGACGGCAAATCTGATGCCGCAACACAGATCGCGGCTCTGGAAAACTTCATCTCGCAAGGCGTTGATGTCATCATCGTCGTCCCGGTTGATGCCGAGTCTCTGAAGGGCGTCATCGCCGAGGCCAAGTCCGCCGGTATCCCCGTAATCACGCACACCACTGAATATACCGACGCGACCTGCAACATGAACGTTGCCGAGCTTGAAATGGGCCAGGCCAACGGCTCCGCCTGCGGCAAGTGGATGGCCGAGACCTTCGGCGCCGACGCTGACTGCAAGTACGCCATTCTGACGCAGAGATCCCTTGAGCAGACCATCGGCCGCGAAAACGGCATCATGCAGGGTATTGCAGAATACTGCCCGAACGCCGAGTGCGTCATGACGGTCGATGGCTACACCACCGATATGGGCATGACCGCAGCCGAGAATATCCTGACCGCGCATCCTGAGGTCGTCGCAATCCTCGGCATCAACGACTCCGGCGCGCTGGGTGCTTACGAAACCTGCGTTGCGCAGGGCGTTGACACCGACAAGTTCTACATCGGCGGCAACGACGGCACGCAGCAGGCTCTGGAGCTCATCAAGGAAGGCACCATCTATCGCGGCTCCGTTGACCTCAACCCGGTCGGCACCGGCGAATTGATGATTCAGTACGCTGTTTCCCTGTGCAACGGCGAAAGCATTCCGGAGAGCTACATGGTTCCCGTTACCGCCGTTACCCGCGACAACGTCGACGAGTATCTGGCAATGTACAAATAGGCTGTCAGCCAGAAACGCCCTGCCGGATTTCCATATCCGGCAGGGCCGGATGCAAAGCGATCCAAACGGAGTGATGTGAAAACTATGGATAACAATATTGTTCTGAAAATGGAGAAAATCTGCAAGTATTATCCGGGCGTCACCGCCCTGGATCATGTGGATTTTGAACTGAGAAAGGGCGAGGTGCACGCGCTGCTTGGAGAAAACGGCGCTGGGAAATCCACGCTGTGCAAAATCATCGCGGGCGCGCAGCCGATGGACGACGGCAGTTACTGTCTGGACGGCGAACAGATCCGGACTCTGACGCCGCAGAGCGCCAAGGACAAGGGTGTCAGCATGATCTACCAGGAATTCAACCTGGTTCCTTATCTGAAGGTCTATGAAAACATGTTCCTTGGCAAGGAAATCGAGCGCGGAATCTATGCGGATAAACGTGCCATGATCCGGAAAACGCGTGAAGTATTCGAGCGGTTCCATATTGAAATTGACCCGAATTCGCGCATCAGCGATCTTTCCAATGCCTATAAGCAGCAAGTGGAGATTGCAAAGGCCGTCCTTGAAAATGCGAAGGTGCTGATTATGGACGAGCCGACAGCACCACTTGGCAACCGTGAAGTTGAAAACCTGTTTGAAATGATCCGGACGCTGAAAAGCGAAGGCGTTTCAATTATTTATATCTCTCACCGTCTCGAAGAACTGTTTGAGATTTCTGACCGCATCACCGTCATGCGCGATGGCCAGTATATCGAGACGCTCAACACAAAAGACACCAACAAATCCGCGCTGGTCAAGCTGATGGTTGGCCGTGACCTGTCGGAAGACTACCCACAACGCAGCACGCCGATCGGCGAGGAGGTTCTCCGGGTGGAGCATCTGTCCACCGTGGAAACGAAGCTGCACGACGTTTCGTTTACGTTGCATAAGGGTGAAATCCTCGGCTTTGCCGGTCTTGTCGGCGCAGGCCGGACGGAGGTCATGCGCGCTTTGTTCGGCGCCGATCACAGATCCTCCGGCACCGTTTATGTCGGCGGGAAACAGGTTGAGATTCTCCGGCCGATTGACGCCATCCATCACGGCATCGCGCTGATCCCGGAAGACCGGAAGGGCCAGGGCGTCTCGCTGACGCTCAGCATTCGGGAAAACATTTCTCTCGTCATGCTGCACACGCTGCAGTCCTTCCTACGCATCAGCCGGAAGAAGGAGCGCACGCTGGTTGATTCCTACATGAACGCGCTGGCCGTCAAGGCACCCAGTATGGAGCAGCTGACCAAGAATCTGTCCGGTGGCAACCAGCAGAAGGTGGTCGTTGCCAAGTGGCTTGCAACAAACGCGGATATCATCATTTTGGACGAGCCGACACGGGGCATCGATATCGGCGCAAAATACGAAATCTACCTCATTATGAACCGGCTGGTCAAAGAAGGAAAATCGATCATCATGATTTCCTCCGAAATGCCGGAGCTGATCGGCATGAGTGACCGCATCATCGTGATGCACCAGGGCTCCGTAAGCGGAGAGCTGACAAAAGAGGAAGTCAGCCAGGAACGCATCCTTGAGATGGCTTCCGGCATGTAAAAAGAGGGGTCTCGCTATGAAAAAAGAAACGAAGCTTTCCATCAGCCAGGTGTTTGTCTATCTGGTGCTCCTGTTCGTATTCGTCTTTTTCTCTGTTCTGACAAAGACGTTCTTGTCGACAAAGAATCTGCTGAACATCTGTCGGCAGGTCTCCATGACCGGAATCTGCGCGGTCGGCATGACTATGGTTCTGCTGACCGGCGGTATTGACATTTCCATCGGCTCGATTATTGCGCTTTCCGGCGTTGTCTCCGCAAAGCTCATCAATGACCTCGGCTTTGGGATCTTCCCTGCGATGGTGGTCGGCGTTCTGGTTGGAATCGTCTGCGGGCTTATCAGCGGCATTATGGTCGCGCATTTTGAGGTTCCCGCGCTGATCGCGACACTCGCCATGCAGACCATCGCCAGAGGATTCGCGTTCATCATGACGCAGGGCATCCCGGTCTACGGTCTTCCGGAGTCCATCAAAACGCTGGGGCAGGGCTATTTCCTCGGTATTCCGATCCCAGTCTATATTCTGGCACTGGTTTTTTTCATTGGCTGGTGGATGCTGGAGCAGACAAGCTTTGGCCGTCATCTCTACGCAATCGGCGGCAATGAAGAAGTTGCCAGACTGTCAGGCATCAACGTCCTGGTCAAGAAAATCCAGATCTATTCGCTCAGCGGATTTTTTGCCGGTCTTTCCGGCGTCATCATGCTCTCCCGTCTCAACTCCGGCCAGCCAGCCACCAGCGAAGGCTTTGAAATGGACGTCATCACGGCTGCTGTTCTCGGCGGCGTGAGCGTTGCAGGCGGCCAGGGCAAAATCATCAACGTCGTCGCAGGCGTGCTGATTATGGGTATGCTCAGCAACGGCATGACGCTGATGAATCTTGACGAATACTGGCAGTGGGTCGCAAAGGGCGCCGTTCTGCTGTTCGCAGTTGCGTTCGACAATATGCAGAGAAGACGCAAGGCAAAAACATAATTGTGAACTGTATGGAGGTACAAATCATGACAAATCAAACCTGCAAAGCCGCCGTGCTGACGAAAAAGCACACCATTGAGGTCATGGACGTCCAGATGCCGGAATGCGGCCGCGACGGCATGATTATCAAGCTGGAGGCCGCCAGCATCTGCGGCACCGATCTTCATCTGTTCGAAGAGGATCCGGCATATCCCGTCATTCTTGGTCATGAGCTCTGCGGCCGCGTGGTCGAAATGGGGCCGGACGCCGCGAAATCCATGCGCTGCTACACCGGCGAAGTGAAGCTCGGCGATCGGATCTGCCTGTATCCGTGGGTCGTCTGCGGCACCTGCGAAAACTGCTTGACCTACGGTATCGGTGCCTGCGGTGTCTGCGACAATTCGTTCGTCTACGGTGTGCCGTATGAGTCGCTCGGCTTCGGCGGCGCGCCGATCCGCTCGAACTCCATCTATGAAGCGCCTTATATCAAGGGTGGCTTCGGCGAGTATATGTACGTTTTCCCCGGCACCTTCATGTGGCAGGTGCCTGATGATATGCCCAGCAATGTTGCGTCGCTGCTTGATCCGATGGCGGTCGCCATGCGTGGCGTTGAGCTTGCGATGCGCGCGCCCGGCATCTTCGAGGACAGCTTCAATCTTGGTTCGACTGCGCTTGTCATCGGCGATGGCCAGATTGCAGCGCTTGTGGCGACAATTGCCCGCACGCTGGGCATCCAGCACATCATCATCAGCGGTTTCAGCGATCAGAAGCTCCAGCTGGCAAAGGAGCTGTCTGGCGCGGACGAGGTCATGAATTCCAGCAAGCTTTCCATCGAAGAACGCCGTGCAATCATCCACAAATACAACCACAAGAACGGCGCTGACGTCGTCTTCCAGTGCGCAGGTTCGCAGTATGCGTTCCGCGACGGCGTGGATCTGCTCAAAAACGTCGGCACGCTGGTTGAAATCGGCAACATCGGCACCGGTAAGCCCGTGGAGTTCTATCCGGGCAAGGATCTGTGTGGCAAGCATGCTACGTATATCGGCATGAGCGTCAACACGGCAAAGACCTTCGACAAGGCATTCCAGATGCTTCTGAAGTACAAGCAGCTCGGTCTTGAACGGATTTTCTCCCACAGAGCAACGCTCGATACACTGGGAGAGGTCATGTCTCACGGCAAGGATCTGGATTATATGAAGGGCTGGCTGGATTTTAGTAAATAACCTGGGGCAAAGAGAGGACTTATAACATGGCAAAGAGAATTGTTGCAATTTATGACAGAGGCATTGACAAAAATCTGATGCAGGGCTTTGATGTCCTGGAAAAGTACGGATACGAGCTGACGCTGGTTGAAAAAACCGTCAACGAAGACGAGCTGGCTTACCAGAATTCCATGCTTTCCGTCGAGGTCAACGGGCCCGACGGCACACCCATCAACGAAGAGGTCTTCCAGTATCTGGACGACGCAGAGATCATCATCACACACTTTGCACCGGTCAGCCGCCGCATGATCGAGGCGGCAAAGAACCTGAAGATTATTGCGACACTCCGCACCGGCATGGAAAACATCAACATGGAGGCTGCAAAGGAACGCGGCATCAAGGTGATCAACGCGCCTGGTCGCGCAGCTGTTGCGGTTGCAGACTTTACGGTTGCCGCAATGCTCTGCGAGATCCGGAATATTGCAAGAACGGACGAAGATATCAAGACCGGCGGCTGGACAAAGAAATACCCCAACCGCACCTATTCCGACAACATGTGCAACCTGAAGGTCGGTCTGGTCGGCTTCGGCGACATCGGCAGAAAGATTGCCACGCGGCTCAAGGGCTTCGGCACGACGATTCTCGCGTATGATCCTTACTGCACAAAAGAAAGCATTGAAGCGTTCGGCTGCGTGCCGGTTTCGCTTGACGAGCTGCTGGAGCAGGCCGACTTCGTTTCCTTACACGTCCGTCTGAGCCCGCAGACGCAGAATATGTTCGGCGCGGCAGAATTCGCGAAGATGAAGCCCACGGCCATTTTTGTAAATGCTGCGCGCGCCGGTCTTGTCGACGAAGCCGCTATGATCGACGCGCTGGAGCAGAAGAAGATCGGCGGTGCCGTGCTCGACGTCTTCCGCGAAGAGCCGTTGCCGGTTGACCACCCGCTCAGAAAGCTGAAAAACGTGACGTTATCCGCGCATCTGGCCGGTACGGATATCGGAACCTTCAGCGGCTCCATCAAGATTGTCGCGGATAACCTTGAACAGTATTTCAGCGGCGGAGAACTGAAAAACGTTGTGAATCACTGACCGGGAAAGGAGCGTTCCTGTGAAAAAACGAAGCGCATATCTGGCCATTGATTTCGGCACCTCCAATGTACATGCATCGGTGATTGACGCCGAAACAACCCGGATTATCGTGAACACAAACAAAAAATACGGATGGTATTATCCCGCACAGAATCAGGTTGAGCTCCATATTGACGAAACCTGGAAGGCATCTGAATGGGCAGTTGGCGAAGTGATTCGCCAGCTGCCGGAGGATGTAGAGCTGCTGGCCATCACGTTTTCCTATTTTGGCGACAGCATCACGCCGGTCGACGAAAAGGGCGAAGCGCTGTATGGCATGATTCCCGGCTTCTGCGGGCGGTCGTTCAAAGAAGTACAGACCATCGGCCGCGAAATCGGCACGGACACGTACGCGAAAATCACCGGCAATACGCTCTCCACGCTTGCAACACCGTCAAAAATCATGTGGCTGCGGGACAACGAGCCGGAGGTCTTCAAAAAAGCGGCTGGCTTCTACTCCAATCAGCAGTATGTAATGCGCAAGCTCGGGCTTGGCAACGTGCAGGATCGTACCATGGCCGCACGCAAACTGATGATCGACGTCAAGGCAAACTGCTGGTCTGCGCCGATTCTGGAGCTGGCCGGCGTCACCGAGCAGCAGCTCGGCACACAGATTGTCGAATCCGCAACGGTTGTCGGCACGATTGACCATTACGGTTCTGTCCGGCTGCCGCGGACGCTTCCCGTCACAATCGGCTGCCATGACGTCTCTGCCTCTCTCCTGTCCGCTGGTGTCCGGCTTGAAAATCCAGATACCATCGGCGTTCTGATGGGTACCTATGAGCAGATGGGATATTTCTCCGATACCTTCGTCGACGGCTGCAACGATTTCGGCGATTCTCTGATCTTCTCCTGCTGCTACAGCTCCCCGTTCAACAACAAGTATACGGTCATGGACGCGTTCCCAACTGCCGGCGCGCTGCTGGAGTGGTTCTGCAAGAACATTCTGCGCGATCCGTCCGCCGACATCGGCAAGCTCATCGCCGATGCAAAGCTCGACGGAACCGGTTCGCTTATGATGCTGCCGTATGTAGAGAACTTCCACGGAGCCGTTGTCGGCATGAGCCTGTCCACCACGACGGACGAGATCTTCGCAGCGATTCTCGAATCCCTGGCCTACCAGTTTGTCGCCTGCATCGACTACATCCGCTCTACACGTGAGCAGCCGTTTACCAAACTGCATTTCGGCGGCGGTGGTTCCCGTACCGACAAACTTCTGCAGCTGCGGGCAGATCTGATCCAGGCTCCGCTCGGAAGAATGCAGAACATCGAGCTTCCGTCGCTTGGCGCCTGTATGCTGGCTGGTCTCGGAAACAACTGGTATGCCAGCGTGGAAGACGCGGCCGCCCATATGAGCAATCCCGTTTCCTACTTCGAGCCGATTCCGGAAAACGAAACAAAATATGCAGAACGGTATGCGAAATACAAGGCAATTTCCGCTGACTATCTGCGACGCTATTAAGAGGATGCAATTGTGAACACAAGAGAAGTCATTCTGAAAGCCCGTGAAAAGGGCAAATGCGTGCCCGCCTTCAACGTACCTCATATCCCGATGGTCAAGCCGATCATCGAGGCCATTCGCGACGAAAACAGCGTCGCCATGATTCAGGTTGCGCGCGTGGAGTGGGAAAAAATGAAAGCCGAATCTCTCGAGCGCATCGCGGAGGAATATGACCGGTACAAGGATCCGGCACATACGCTGCTGCATCTGGATCACGTTCCCGTGATTGACGAGGACTATCAGCGCGTGGATTATCGCTCACTGATCGAGCGCGCCATCCGCGCAGGCTACCAGTCCGTCATGATTGACGGTTCGCGTCTGCCGCTGGAGGAAAACATTTCCGCAACGCGGGAAGCGGCTGATCTTGCGCATGCCGCGCAGATTCCCTGTGAAGCGGAGCTCGGCGCGGTCATGGGGCACGAAAACAAGGTCATGCCGCCGTATGAAGAGATTTTTGCTTCGAAGATGGGCTTTACCCGCCTGGACGAGGCAAAGCGGTTTGCAGAGGAAAGTAAGTGCGACTGGCTGTCCGTCGCAGTCGGCAACATCCACGGCGCAGTCGCCGAGGCTGTCCGTAACCAGAAAAAGCCGGAAGCCAAAATCGACGTTGCGCACGTGGCAGAGCTCTACCGGGCAGTCGGCATTCCGCTTGTGTTGCACGGCGGCTCCGGAATTCAGCACCAGTACATTCTCGACGCCATTTCCGCCGGCATTGCCAAGATCAATGTCGGTACGGAGCTCAGGCAGACGTATGAATTTGCGCTGCAAGAATCCGGCAATGATGTCTCATTTGCACAGGATGCACTGTATAAGAGAACAAGAGCCTACATTGCAGACTACCTGTTTAATACAAATCTGAAGGATTTCCTCTTCGGCTGAGCCGCAGCGGGACTTCGCAGAACTTACACACAGCCGCCGGTGGATGGACACACCATCCGCCGGCGGCTGTGATACTTGCTGTGAGAGAAGACCAGCTCCACACCTACGATGGGTATCGCTTGCTGAATCGCAGGTATACTCCTGTAGCTTGTATCGTCCTGCCTATATCTTCTATACGGGAGGACCGAGACTCTTCCACCCACGATCGTTTTCTTTGTGATCCACAGGGTTTTGCGGCCCACATCCATAGCTTGAGCAGTTTCCTGATTTCGGGAAACTGCTCTTTTTCAACGAGATAAAATTCAAGCGTCCTTTGGCTCAGAGCCTGCGGACGCTTTTTATCAGTGTACAGGAGGTCAGCTTGGTATAAAAACAGGGAAAATACGGAAATCATATTCACAAGGAGCGTGAGGCTATGGAAATGACCGTCAAGGACGAGCGGAAGCTGGTTGAGATTTGGCTGACGAATGCAGAAAAGTCAGACCCGGTCCTGCGCGCCGGCTTGCAGAGCGTCTATGACACATACAAAAAGAAAAAGTATCTGGTGGCAGTTTTTGAGTCTGGAAATTGCGACCTTTATGAACAGACACGGGATCTGCTGCTTTATAACCGCCAGAGATTGGCGGAGCAGGAAGTCCAGCGTGAAAAGGCGCAGCAGATGACCATGTAGCGCCGGATACATTGGGGGCGAAGAGAAATTTTCTCTTCGCCCCCGTTTTCTTTTTATGCACCTCCCGATATACAGCGCATTTTTGTCTTGCAATCTCTATTTTGATGATGTACAATATTATCTACGATATCAAAACGAAACCGTAGATATTCTTGATAAGAGCGCGGCTGATTGGGGAGAGCGAGAATGGACGAACCAATGAAAAACGAGATTCAGCTTTTTGAGGACCAGAAGATCCGCGTGGCGTGGGACGCAGAACGGGAGGAATGGTATTTTTCCATTGTGGATGTTGTCGGCGTGCTTACAGACAGCCCCGACTATAATACCGGGCGAAAATACTGGAACAAGCTGAAACAGCGGCTGAAAGACGAGGGCAGTGAACTGGTGACGAATTGTCACCAGTTGAAAATGCGGGCGGCGGACGGCAAAAACCGCCTGACGGACGTTGCTGACACCGAGCAGCTTCTGCGCATCATCCAGTCCATTCCCTCCAAGAAGGCCGAGCCGTTCAAGGCGTGGCTGGCGATGGTCGGTCGGGAGCGCATTGAGGAGACCATCGACCCCGAGCAGGCGATCGACCGTGCGCTGGAAACCTATCTGAAAAAGGGCTATTCCGAGGAATGGGTACATCAGCGGCTGCTTGCCATCCGCATTCGCAACGAGCTGATGGACGAGTGGAAAAAGCGCGGCGGCAATGTCGCGGGTGTGGCGAGAAAAGCGCTGGAAGCCGAAACAGGCAAGCCTGTCGTTACCGCGCAGAACGCCGAGAGCTTCCGCCAACTCGTCACGGACATCGTGACGGACGCGGCACAGCTGCCGGAGCAGACGGAGGAGAACGCAAATGGGAAATGAACCGAAAAGCAACTACCGAGGAATCCTCGGCAGCTGGCGGCAGACGGAACAGTATCTCAAGGGTGAATGCGAATGATAGAACGCTTTGACATTGCGGGGTATGCCCGCATTTCGGTCGATGAGGAGCTCGACCGCGACAATGTGTCGATTGAAAACCAGAAGTCCATCATCGAAGATTTTGTAACGACGCACTTTCCAAACAGCACACTGACGTTTTTTGAAGACCGCGACCGCTCCGGCTACACCTTCGACCAGCGCGAGGGCTAT
>ERZ773229.1629-NODE-1629-length-14881-cov-4.919196_pt1 | contig 14881 bp, 13 predicted proteins | sample MGYA00580992_ERZ773229 | MGnify/ENA primary metagenome ERZ773229 (study PRJEB29015, sample SAMEA2737795) | human gut metagenome | biome: human gut; feature: human-associated habitat; material: faeces | place: China | collected 2012 ... | reverse complement strand
CAATATTAATTTGGTTAAAATAAACAATTTAAAATGTTTTTCAGACACGCTCTAGAATATGAGATTCAATTTAACTAGCGCAGAATAACTGTATGGAGAGGTTGCCCTTTGTCGGGGCATCCTCTTTTTCAATTTATCTGCTATATCTCAGATAAAAAACAGGGAATTAACTCAATCCAGACTATTCATGAGGAATATGAATTCAAGACGATGGAGATTCCTGCCCCATACCAAACAACAAAGCTGACACCTACACCAGAAGATGAGCCTATATTAGTCTCACGAATTAATTTTTGATACTTTTTTCGTATCAGAAATCAATATTCAAAATCTGCTGTATATTACAACCATGAACAGCTAAGAAGCTGATTCACTCCTTTCGTTTATGACATCTGCGGGGCTCGAAATTGACCGCAGGTGTCTTTTTTTGCATAATAATTTATAGAAAACCGGACTGATGAACAGTCTGGATGTTCCTTTTCAGACTGGTATAAGCGACAGGTTCAGAAGCATGAACGACCAGAAGCAAATAAGATGTCTGGAATGGTAGTGGTTAAAAGAGATTTCTCTTTCTTTATCCATCCATTTTTCATGTTTCCTGCATATAAAAACTTACGTTCGTTTTACTTGCTAATTTGTCCAAAATATGGCATATTAATATGGTATATAAGAAAAGGAGAGATGTATTGTGATATTGATTGCGGTTGTTGATGATCGTATGGGAATGTGCTTTAACCGGCGAAGGCTGAGCCGGGACAGGGTTCTATCTGATAAGATACTGGCTTTAACTAATGAAAAAGTCCTTTGGATGAGCTCTTATTCGGAAAAACTTTTCGATTCTGTCAAACACTCCCAGATCAATATAGATGATGATTGCCTTCGGGAGGCAGCAGCAGGTGAGTATTGCTTTGTAGAAACAGAGGATCCAGCTACAGCCAAAGACTGGATTGAGCAGATTATTCTTTTTAAATGGAATCGCAGGTATCCTGCAGATGTTTTCTTTAGCATTGATTTGAATAGATGGAAACTTAAATATTCCGAAGATTTTGAGGGTAATTCACATGACAAGATTACAATGGAGGTATACAATGCAAAAAAATAAAAAATTTCTTTTACCTATAATCACTGCCATAAGCATTCTGTTTTCAGGATATGCTCCTGTAATGGCTGATGTTGATCTTTCTACTATTCCTGCATACACAGGAGAACCATATGTGGAAATCAACGATAATGTTCCGGATTTTCCGGAAGATGACTTTACAACCGATTCCTTTGAGTCATACAGTGATCTGGATAACTTAGGCAGATGTGGTGTCGCATACGCCAATATAGGACAGGATCTCATGCCTACCGAAAAAAGAGGTTCTATCGGTCAGGTAAAACCTTCTGGATGGCATACGCAGAAATACGATAATGTGGATGGCAAATTTGTCTACAATCGCTGCCACCTGATTGGATACCAGTTGACAGCAGAAAATGCAAATGAGAAAAATCTGATTACCGGTACAAGGTATCTGAACGTAGAAGGAATGCTGCCATTTGAAAATATGGTGGCCGACTACATTAAAGAAACTGATTATCATGTTCTATACAGGGTTACTCCAATATTTGATGGAGATAATCTTGTTGCAGACGGTGTGCAGATGGAAGCTGAGTCCGTGGAAGACAATGGAGATGGTATTCTCTTTAATGTTTTTTGCTATAATGTGCAGCCTGGCATCAATATTGATTATGCTACCGGGGACAGCTCTTTGTCTGGAGAAAGCACAGCTGTTTCCGCGGATACAGCAAATACGGAATATGTGTTAAACGTAAATACAAAGAAATTCCATAAACCTACATGTTCCGCAGCCAAACAGATGAAAGAAGAAAATAAACAGGAGTATTCCGGTTCCAGGGATGATTTAATTGCCCAGGGATATGAGCCTTGCAAGAAATGCAATCCGTAAATAATATAATGTAACCGTGGACAGCTAAAGAAACTGATTCACTCCTTTCGTTTTGACACCTGTAGGGTTCGAAATTGACCGCAGGTGTCTGTTTTTTTTGTATAACAGTTTTTTGCTAACCTTATTAATACAACGAAGTATGTTCCTCTCCGCGGATATAATACAGATAAGTATTGTGTTACAACAAACCACCAGTCCAGTGTGGCAAGATTCTTTTTACTAATATTCGTAAAAGAAATTGAAACGTATGGAAAAAGAAATCGTCATCTGTTAGTCTTATATGTTTTTTTCGTCCTTATAAATGCTTGAACAACAGTGATGCACTATTTCTTTCATTTTGCCATCTACAATGAAGGCTTGAAATCAGTGTTGCTTTACATAAGATATTTATTGTTAACTGCATTAAGTAAAGCTGATTGTATTCTTTTCTCTTTTCATCTTATTTTTAAGACACCTGTGGTAATGACAGGTGTCTTTTAATTATATGGAGGTTTCAAAGGATCAGGTTACAAAACTGATAAATAAACAGATTTGATGTTGTGGGATTTTGATTCATGTGAGTCGAAAAGTCAGCAAAATTATAACTTTTCGGCTCTTTTGCCCTATCAGAAAAATCTAAAATAGACAGAAGCATCCAATCATGTTATACTTCGGATGAATAGAGTAGAATCCATATTGGAATGTAAAAAGTATCATAAACTTATACATTATCAAAAGTAGATCCACATTGGAACCCCTTACGGGGAATATTGCCAGGAGGAATCAATATGGATATTAATGCAGAAGCATGTATTAAGCAAGGAGAGGAACTGGGAATGATTGCCAAAAAGAAATCCGCATTAAAATATCAAATGCAAAGCTTTGCAAATAATTTGATATGCACAAACCCTAAGGATTCTCTTGAGAAGCTATGCCAGCTTTGTTTGATATATGAAATCGATGCAATGCCGCTGATCGAAGTGATGTCAGAGAATGATGAACAGAATTGTCAGAAAGCGTGTCAATACTTCATCAGTGGGTTTACAAAAGGAAAATTAAAGTAGCTCTATCAGAAAAAGCAGGCAAAACGCCTGCTTTTTAAGTAAAAGAGAAAGTTTGTACATTTTCTTTAAATTCTTTATCTTTGACAGAAATGTTTAAAAGTGTAGCAAACCATATTTTTTTCTAAGCAATCCGACTTGAGAAAGGAAATAGGTGAGATTATGGGTGGAAGAATTCTTGATCTGGAATCCAAAAGATTGCTAAGAACCGGTAAAGAAAAAGGTGAAGAAAAAGCCAAATTGGATATTGCAAAAAAATGCTGGAACGAGGCTTTTCTCCGAAAGATATTCAATTCTCTACCGGCCTTTCAAAAGAGGAACTGGAAAAAATCTAAATTGTCATTTTAAGGAAGTGGTGTCGACCATCTTCCTTTTTTGTATCAAAACAGTTAGGTCATATTTGCTATATAGTTGATGAATCAGTTTTTTCTCAAATACAGAAAGAACAATTTTCATGTTCTCGTCCTTTCGTCATCTTACTTGAAACTCAAAAACGAAAGGAGAAAACTATGAGTAAAAAACCAGAAAACCTTAACACAATTCGCCAGTCCTGTGGCAGCAGAGTAGTAGTAAACGGAGTGTCCTGCATCGCCCCAATCATAGACAGAGAGATGTATGACAGCAGTCTTCTCTATAACGCTGCCAAAAATAAACACGCAAAAGAATCTCTTGTCTGGAAGCCCATGTCTGAAGACTGGAAAGAAAACTGCAGGGACGAATTTTGGTTCCAGGATACAGTCGAAGAAGCGATCAGATTACACCCGCAGATGGACAGGCGTCTATTTGATCTTAAAGAACGCCTGCTTTCTTTTGCAGGAGAAGCGGTGTGCCTGCCAGCCTATGAGCCTGATCTGGAAAACATATTAAGTTATGGGCAGTTTTGGCTTGGATACAATGCAGAAAGGATGCGGGGGGAGGATTGCAACTGTCACAGTAATTCGGCAATGCTATGGTTGGTAAACAAAGACAAGACTGTGATCTGTACCGGGTATGCGCTCTCCGCGGATGGAATGTGGAGACAACACAGCTGGCTGATACACAGAAAACCGCGATCCAACCGGGTAGTGGAGACGACAGAGCCGCGGATACTGTATTATGGTTTTGCCATGACACCGGAGCTTTGCGAGAAATTTGTGAATGAGAATGCCTGGTAAATAAAATAGTAAGATGTTTCAGAAATTAATTTTTGAGACATCTTTTTTTTAAGCAGAAAAATGGCAGGGAAACTCCATATGCAGCTGATACTTTTCTTTTGAGCTTGCAGGTGAAAGTTTTTTTGTATTATAATATGAAAAGACAGTTCTCTTATATTTGCAGAAAACCAAAACTCTGTCGGAATACATCGTTTACAAGAAAAACAGAAGAGACATCACCAGTTACCGTGGTAATAAGCAGCACAAAGGAGAATAGAAATTTGAGTCATATACCTGCAATTGTTGATTATCTGAAAGAATTAAATATATTATCTGTAATAGTCAGGATACTTCTAGCCATTATCTGCGGAGGAGTTATAGGAATTGAGAGAAGACGGGCTCACCAGCCCGCAGGAATGAGAACATATATGTTGGTATGTATGGGTGCGGCTATTGTCATGGCAACGGGACAGTATATGTACGACACTTTCAAAACCGGAGATCCTTCCAGGCTTGGAGCCCAGGTGATCAGCGGTATTGGTTTCCTGGGTGCCGGAAGTATTATCACCTCCGGAAAAACGAAAGTAAGAGGTTTGACTACCGCAGCAGGATTGTGGGTTTCGGCCTGCATTGGTCTTGCCTTGGGCATTGGATTCTACAGTGCAGGTTTGATTGCTACGCTGGTCGTTTATTTTATCATGGCGCGACTAAAAAGACTGGAGTATCGATTTCTGGTAGATGATATTTATTTGGAGATTTATTTGGAGTATGACGATGCGCTTTCTGTTTCTGATATCGCACAGCAGGCTGAAAGAAACGGCCTGAAAATCGAGGAGGTGCAACATGGAACCAAAGGAAAAGGATTCCAGAAGGCATTGATCACTTTCAGAAATACCCAAAATGAAAGCAGGGATCATGTCCTAAAAATACTTGAGCATGTGAAAGGCGTGAAGTACGTAAAATATATATATTAATGTTGATCTGCGCCCAATGCTTCTTCCTCAGATAAGACTTTTTTCGTATCAGAAACTCCATCTTACAATTTCTGCTATATTTTCTTTACCAAAGAGATATTTCTTGCGCCATCTTGAAGATCTTTTTGGTAATGCTAACATACGGAGCTGCCAGCTACAGCTCCGCGGATTTTCTCCTTCGCGTTTCCGCGGCTCTGACCTATGGGGGTTGAGGCTGCGGATTTTGTTTATTATTAATTTCATGCCAAATCATTGAATGCCGGAAAAAATTATGCTATGATACAAAAAATGCAGGAAAGGATGGATAACTATGGATGATAAAAGGATTGCTGCAGCAGAACATAAGCACCTAATACCTCTGGACAGTATCAACGGATATGAAGTCCGTCCCGGTTTCTACGGGATCAATGGGGCAACCGCCCTCAGGGAAGGTGTAAATTTTACCATCTGCTCTATGGAAGCAACAAATGTGGATCTTCTTCTGTATCACAGAGGAGAAAAAGAACCATTTGCGGTTCTTCCTTTTCCAAAACATTACCGGATCGGCGGCGTGTATTCCATGTTCGTTTTTGGACTGGATATCTTTGATTTTGAATATGCCTATCGGCTAGATGGTCCATATGAGCCGAAAAAAGGTCTTATTTTTAACAAGTCAAAGCCCCTTCTGGATCCCTATGCAAAAGCAGTCACCGGTCAGAGTGTATGGGGCGAACAGCCTAATCAGGACCATGAGTACCGGGCAAGAGTGGTTGTCAATGATTTTGACTGGGGCGATCATGTGGATCCGGTCAGACCGATTGAGGATCTGATCATATACGAGCTTCATGTCCGCGGATTTACCCAAAATCCTTCCTCCAATGTCGCTCATCCCGGCACCTTTGAGGGAATCCGGGAAAAAATCCCCTATCTCAAGGATCTGGGGATTACCGCTGTGGAATTAATGCCTGTTTTTGAGTTCGATGAAACCATGGGAAAGAGAGAGGTTAACGGCCGGACTCTTCTGGACTACTGGGGATATAATCCGGTAAGCTTTTTTGCCCCGAACACCAGTTATACAGCCAAAAAAGAATTCAACCGGGAAGGGGATGAGCTGAAAGACCTGATCAAAGATCTGAATAGCAACGGTATCGAAGTGATTCTGGACGTTGTTTTTAATCATACGGCAGAAGGAAACGAAAATGGTCCCTTTTTCTCATTTAAAGGATTCGATAACCGCATCTATTATATGCTGACTCCGGAGGGCTGGTATTATAATTTCAGTGGATGCGGAAACACACTGAACTGTAATCATCCGGTAGTGCAGCAGATGATCCTTGAGTGCCTGCGGTATTGGACAATCGAATATCATGTGGACGGTTTCCGGTTTGATCTGGCCAGCATTTTGGGGAGAAATGAAGACGGTTCTCCTGCAAGCCAGCCTCCGCTTCTGAAAAATCTTGCGGAAGATCCGATCCTTCGGAACGTAAAACTGATCGCAGAAGCCTGGGATGCCGGTGGGCTTTATCAGGTTGGCAGCTTTCCGGCCTTTTCCCGCTGGGCGGAATGGAATGGTAAATACCGGGATGACATGAGGAGTTTCCTGAAAGGAGACTACTGGTTTGCCGAAGCAGCAGCAAACAGGCTCATCGGATCACCGGATCTGTATACCGGACAGTACAAAGGATATGCATCCTCCATTAATTTCCTTACCTGCCATGATGGATTCTCTCTTTGGGATCTCTACTCCTACAATGAAAAGCATAATGAGGACAACGGCTGGAACAACACTGACGGAAATGATGACAATCGAAGCTGGAACTGCGGAGTGGAGGGCGAGACAGAAGATCCGGAAGTCCTCAGGCTTCGCTTCAGAATGATAAAAAATGCCTGTGCAGTACTGATGTGCAGTCGTGGAACTCCCATGTTTCTTGCAGGAGATGAGTTTGGCGATACCCGTTTTGGAAACAATAATCCATATTGTCAGGACAACGAGATTTCATGGCTTGACTGGAAACGGCTGAATACGAATCAGACCCTATACCAGTTTTTTAAAAAGATGATCCAGTTTCGGAGGGAGCATCCAGCAATCCGAAATAACCTGGCTCCTTCAGATACCGGCTTTCCGGCAGTAAGCATCCATACAAACCAGCCATGGGATACCTCTATCAATCAGGAAACAAAATGTCTGGCAGTCTGCTATGCCGGAAAGACTGAGCAGGGAGAGGATCTGGTATATGTAGCATTGAATGTATATTGGGAAAAACAGCGATTTGAGCTTACAAAGCTTCCGGATGCCTATGAATGGAGACGTTTTGTAGATACTGCATTGGACGAAGCAGACGATATAACCATTACCGAATACTGGCTCCAGCCGCGTTCTGTGGCAGTATTTGTCGGTACACGAACGGAAATATAGTTTTTTTCACAAATTTTTTCTTTCATCATTTTATCAAAAATGAATACGAACGAAAGAAGCATCGTCATGAATAATACAAATCATATGTCAGAAATTACAGAAAAAAAGAAGAATAAAAAATGGCACGATAGTATCAAAAAAATACACAGATTTTTCAGAATACCAGAAAACAGCTCTACAGGATATTATAGTTCCTTAAAAACAATTCCTCAAACAGAAATAGTATTTAACAGAAAGCCTCTCTTGTAAAGCAGGAGAGGTTTTTCGTATCAGAATTAAATTTTTCTTTTCCATTGAAGAATCAGTACATCAAAGGGCTGTTACATTTTGAGCATTTTTTCTCTTTATTGTGTCTTCGCGGAAATCTTTTGCGAAATTTTTCTGCGGAGGCGAACATAATCAACATAATATATTTATGGTAAACTTACAAGCAAAATTCCTTGTCCTCTTACTCCACAGCTCCTGCTTGGCTGCGTTTTTCTCAATTTGGTATTAATTTTCAGTCATTGACGATTTCCCCACAAAAATAGCAGCGTTTTTTCCTGATAAATATATCCTTATCAACCCAGTCTCAGAAAAATGAATTCGAATTCAATTTAAAAAATATCTGCTGCTATATAACACAAAACCCCGCCATTTATATACCAGACGGCAGGATTTTTCTTAAGACAGCTTATACTCTTTTGGAACCGTTTTTCCATGTCCTTTCATGTATGATTTAACATAGACTGTCTTTCCAGTCTTATAGTGTCTGTAATGTCCGCGGACGCACCAGGTTTCCGTCAGTCTCTGGCGGGTTTTGCTGCGGAGTTTCCTCGTCAGTTTTTCATTTGAGGAAAGTACCCGGATGCCGTTAAGCGAAATGACACGTGGGGATTTCCTGGCCGGTTGCTTATCCGCGGAAATCTTGTTCCTGCTTTTCCCTACGTCTGCTTTATTTTCCATTTCCTTAAGCTCAGGATGCTCGCTCAGATAATTAATGAATGCCATCACACGGATGAATCCAATGATATTCTGTGTACCTGGCTCCACATTCTCCCGCATATACTGGTCTGCCTTCTCAAATAACTTCTGCTTCCGGTAGACACTGACAAATGCATTATCAAACGATTCTGCAGAAATGGATATCTCCTCTCCAAAGGATACGGAAATATCCGCAGTATAAGCCCAGAGAGGAGTAGCTTCCGGAAGTGGCTTATCTTTTCCGCAATATTCCTGATAGGATTCGCAGTGGATCTTAAACGAATCTTCTTCCCTGTCCATGACCTCAAAGATCAGATAATCTTTTATCTTGTCTCCAACCTGAACGGAAACCCCTTTCTCCAGGATTGGCAATACATTAACGGAATCCGTTTCTTTCCCATCAAACATATTTCTCAGGGTTTCCTCCGTTACAATGATCTTATCCAGTCCTTCCGCCAGTGCTGCAAGCTCCCTTCCTTTCTTTTCCATCAAGAGATATATTTGCTTTGTTGTCTTCATCTTTTTCTCCTTTCGTTTGTTTACTGTAAAAAAAATGATGAAACCAAATAAAAGATAAAATTTTTGTTTTCCCTGCTATTCTTCATTTTTCCTTTGCAAGACAAAAGCGAAAGGAGAAACAGATATGCAAGACAAAAACGAAAGAGGATTGGTTGGGGATTTTTTCTGCGGAGCAGGAGGTGCAAGTGTCGGGATCGAAGAATTTGGCGTAAAAGTGGATTTTGCCGTAAACCATGACCAGACAGCGATCCGGCTTCATTCCAGGAACCATCCAGAAACCTACCATATGACGGAAGATATCTTTACTTCCGAGGTGGAGCGGTTTGTTGCCGGAAGAAAAGTATCCCTGATCTGGGCATCACCGGACTGCACCCATTTCAGCAAGGCAAAAGGAAAAACTCCAAGAAAACAGGGGATACGGATGCTCCCTTATGCGGTATATTTCCATGCAGCACAGATTCATCCGGAAGTGATCTGTATGGAGAATGTGGCAGAGATCCAGGGCTGGTGTCCGATCGAGGACAGGGAAGATGTTCCCGGTTTTGGACAGCCGGTAAAAAGTCTTACCGGTATCTGCTACAAATGTTTTGTAACGCATATGTCCCATGGGGAACTGGAACCAGACGGACGAATTGCCGGTACACCATCTGAATGTCGGCGTTTCTGTGACAAGTGCCAGGTAGTAAGAGACGGGTACACAAAGTGCTTAGGCTATGACTTCGACAGCCGGGAACTTTGCGCCGCAGACTACGGTGCCCCGACCATAAGAAAACGCTGGTATGCAATAATCCGAAACGACCACCGTGCGATACGATGGCCAAAACCCACCAACAGCAAAGATGGGATTGGTCTTCCTGCGTAGGTTCCGGCATCCTCCATTCTTGATCTGGATAATTACGGGCAGTCTATCTTTGACCGCAAAAAGCCATTGGCAGAAAACACGCAGAGACGTATCGCCATGGGGATCAGGAAATATGTATTAAACGGAGAGGAGCCGTTTATTGTCCATGTCAACCATTCCGGGGACGGATTCCGCGGACAGTCAGTAAACGAACCGCTCCCTACCATGACCAGGAAACTGGGAATGGGGCTGGTAAGCACAAAGACCATGCAGATAGAACAGTTTCTGACCAAATTCTACAAGAGCGGGATCGGGCAGTCGATCGAGGAGCCTCTCCACACCATTACCACCAGCCCGGGACACTTTGGCCTGGTTTCAGTAAAAACAACAGATAAAGGTTCCTTGAACCAGGCAGACAGGGCTGTCCTTGAGCGGGCACATCAGGTAAGCCAGTTTCTGATGCTCTATTACGGTTCCGATATCGGCCAGAGCATAGACAAACCGCTCAGGACTATCGTGACCAAGGAACGTTTTTCCCTCATTACGGTGCTGCATAACGGAAGAGTGCTTTTGGATATCCATCTGCGGATGCTCTCCGTGGAGGAATTAAAACGGGGGAATGGGTTCCCGGATGATTACGATATTTCGCATGATTCCAGGTGGCACCGTATCCCTACCGCGGAGCAGGTAGCCAAAATCGGGAATGCGGTCGTGCCATCCATGAGTAAGGCGATCGTTTCTGCTAATTGCCCTTATCTGTACCAGCATGACAGGGTTCCTTTTGTACAGGTATCCCAGCAGCAAAACGGACAGTTTTCTTTTGCATAAGACAGCTTCGGCTGTCTTTTTTGTCGTATAAGAATCAAAAAAACCTTTTTTATGCTAAAAAAACAGACAGGAGTTATTGCTTGTTTATCATAAAGATTATGGAAAGGAGTACCGTAAATGAGAATATTACATTCTTCCACCAAAAAGAAACAGACAGCTGCACAAGAGCAGGTGCAGTCAGAGAAAGACTGTTTCCCCTATCAGAAAGCCTACAAAAACGGTATCATAAGACTGGCAGATCAGACCTATGCCAAAATGTATGCAGTGCCGGATACACAAAGGTCCGCGGATGTCAAAAAGATGTTTTTAAATCTTTTGGTTTCGTTTGGCACCAGGATACATATACAGCAGACAGCGTACTGCAGGAATGTTGCCGCGGAGGAATCCGTACAGCTGCTTTATAAGTTTTCATTGTTTCAGCAGAAGCGGTCAGTATTGACACTGCCAGACAGATTTTTAATGACATTAACACAAAGATCGTGGAATGCGGTGCAAATATCGTGCCTCTTACGCAGACATTTTCTGTTTTGTATGACACTTATCATATGGAGCCAACTCTTTCCGTCGATGAGAATATGTGGTGGACTTTGCGGTTGGAAGAGGATCTGACGTCGGAATCATTCTGGAAATGTATGCGAGTAAAAGGAATGAGTTCGAAGGAATTTCTGGTTCCCAAAACGCTGGAGTACTTCGAGGATCATGCGAGAGTCGGGGATATGTACGCAAGAGTCTTAAAGATCGAACCATTTTCGCTTTCAGAAAGTATAATTTCAGAGCTGATGGCTCTGGATTTCTCTACCATCATCAGTATGCACTGTGATGGAATGGACGGTCATACGGCAGAAAGAAAAGGGCGAAAGTCCTGGAAACAGAAAGGGTATGATCTTCCTGACAGCCGGACAGACGAATCTTTTTCAGTAATGAAAAATCATTTCTTTTCTGTAACTACAACCGCAGTAATTTTCGCAGAAGATAAGAAACGATTGGATGAGAATACGGAGCTGTTCCAGTCACTTTTGGCGCATTACTGCATAGACTCAGAAATTCTGTATTCTCCACATCCTCAGGAAGCAGGTTTTTTGGCAAGTGCTCCATGTGGGATCTGCCGCCATCTGGTGTCTAACGATGTCTCCTCCGCAGGATTTCTTTTTTCAGAATGATCCTTGTGGCAGCTTATCCTGAACATATTTCCCCAACACCAGTAATGTCGTATAATAGACATTATACAAAAGCAGAATATCTAAATCGTCGCACTGCCGCGTTTGGAGTATGAAGTGGACATAATCTGCCTGTTTCACTTGAAATATAGTGAACAGGATTCCCTATGCCCCAAAGAAAGGTGGCAGACTCGAACAATTAAGAACTTCATATCGCCAGGATCAACTTACGATAAAGAGCATCGGAACAATGGTTCCGATGTTTTTTATATATCAAAAAACGAAAGGAGACTTAGTATTATGCCACAAAAAGGAAAAAACATCTACCAGAGAAAGGACGGGCGCTGGGAAGGAAGGTACATCAAGGGAAGGACGGAGACCGGAAAAGCTGTATATGGATATGTCTACGCTTTTACCTATGAGGAAGCAAAGAAAAAGAGAGACGAAGCAGCAGATGGAGTGGATCCGGAAAAGTTAAAGAAAAATGTCCCAAAAAGAGATTCCGCAGAGGCTGTTGCCATCGAATGGCTTTATTCATTAAAACCGCAGATCAAAAAGTCCACGTTCTGCAAGTATCATACCCTGGTCTACAGCTATATTATTCCAGAACTGGGACAGAAGAATATCAATGACATTTCTGTCATGGATCTTCAGGATTTCTGTAATAATCTCTTCTCCACTACCAAAACCCGGTCAAAGCCACTGTCCTCAAAAACAGTATCCGATACCATGTCTGTTATGAGAAGAATCCTTCATTACGCCTATATCCATGGATATCAGCCAGCCTGTAACGGCAGGGAGATCGTCATTCGGAAAACAGCACCTGATTTTGTCGTCCTCTCTGCATCTGACCAGAGGATTTTGTGCAAGTATCTGTTTGAACATAAGTCCCACAGAAATCTCGGTATTCTGATGTGCCTGTTTACAGGAATCCGGGTAGGAGAGCTCTGCGCACTGAAATGGGAGGATGTATCATTTGAGAAAAAGAACGTATATGTCCACAAGACCTTGCAGCGGTTGAGCAACTATGCTACGGATGGACCAAGATCCTACATCGAAATATCCACCCCTAAAAGCAAATGTTCCCTCAGAAAGATCCCGCTTCCGGATGCACTGATCGATTACATCCAGAAAAACTATCCTGACCAGCATGGATATGTCCTCACATCCAGTGAAGACAAGTATCTGGAACCACGTACCATGCAGAAGCATTTCCGCCTGATTCAGCAGAAATGCGGTCTGGATCCGGTTAAATTTCATTCGTTACGGCACACGTTTGCCACACGTTGTGTAGAGCTTGATTTTGACATCAAGAGCCTGAGTGAGATTCTGGGACATGCCACTGTAAATATTACCTTGAACCGATATGTGCATCCTTCCATGGAATTAAAGCAGCAGAACATGCAGAAGATGTCAACCCTAATGGAGGATCTATCTAAGATTCCGTAATATTAATACTGTACATGAGGATCCGCAGTATTATACTGAACAAATCAAATATTTCGATCGTAATACAAAGGAGGTTCTAATGAGCAGGGTACATGATCACAACAAATTTATGAATACTACACGCTATGATAGTTCAGTTACCGGTCCATCCAAAATGACAAGGATTCATTCTCCCAATGAGGATTACCACAAGGCATCCAGTCTATCCTCGTGGCTTTTCATGAAATACGATATGAGCTACAAAACTTACCGAATCAAAGCCAAAGTACAAAGAGATGAATTAAGAGCAGAATACAATGCAGATACAGGAAAAGATATGTGAAAACAATTACTGACGATTCTTATGTCTTGTTTAAGGCTGCATATTTTCGACGTGGTGATAAATCAAAACATGGTGACCTTAAGGGAAATTCCCAAGTCTGAAATCCTGCCAGTATATGAAAAAGTATGGAGAAGGTAAGATCAGCTAAAGTCTTTGGACGAGGCGGATAAATACCACAAAGAGCATGATATATCGCAGCATTCCCATCTCATCAAAAAAGGAGATCCATGTTTTCAGCATGAGTCTCCTTTTTAAGTCATATTAAATTATTTAAACCAAAGCGAAACACGTTCCTGTTGTCCTGTTTTCTCATTAACTACATCAGCAAAAATTTTAAAGTCTTTGCCATTGATCGGAACGATAGAACCATTATCTACGTCTTCAGATTTAGCCCAGCCTTTTTCAAAATACCACATGCATTGTTTCTTTATATGCCATCCGTTTTTTAAATTGAATGTAACTTTTGCTTTTTTATTGGCAAATTTTGAATAAGGTATTACCCGGTAAGCCTCTGTATTAAAATGTCTTCCAGCGATAGTTGATTTTCCGATTTTTACAGATACAACCGGATTGGTATATTTTCTTACAACAAGATTACATTTGCGAGTTTTGTTGCCGCTTTTTGCAGTAATAACAGTCTTTCCTGTCTTTTTGGGGATAACATTTATAAAGGAGTAATCGAACGATACATCGGCAACAGACGGATTACTACTACTTATGGAACTTACTTTTCTACCTGATTTATCAAAAAAACCTAACTCAGCAGATGTAAAGAAGTGTTTTATTGCAGAATTTTTTATTGTCTTTCCAGTATACAGAGTGACGGTTTTTTTACCACCAAAACACTCCGGTGCTCTGGCCTGGACTGGAACTGCTGATAAAACCATAATAAAAATCAGCGAGACTGTTAAAATCTGTTTTAATACTTTTTTCATGCTTTTCCCTCCTATGTGTATTTACAAATACTATATCTTTTAATATTATACTCTTAAACATCAGAAATTCAAGCTGTTTAAAAAAACACTGTTAAAAATGTCATCAATTTTTTTCGATAAAAAAATATATGTCTTTGTCTTACTCTGTTAATATATGGTATACTTAAGACAGCAAAATACAGAAAGGATAAAGCCATGGGAAACGAAGCAGGAGAATGGATCATTCATGGAGTAACATGGGATAATCCAAAATGCATCCACGATGTAGATGAAGCAGTCGAATATATCAACCGGGTTGGTTTTCTTCCTCTTTTCAAGAATGAAATTCCGGGGTTTTCTCTGGAGGAACGGACAGTGGCAGAATATTGGTGGTCTG
>ERZ773229.1628-NODE-1628-length-14883-cov-6.184516_pt1 | contig 14883 bp, 19 predicted proteins | sample MGYA00580992_ERZ773229 | MGnify/ENA primary metagenome ERZ773229 (study PRJEB29015, sample SAMEA2737795) | human gut metagenome | biome: human gut; feature: human-associated habitat; material: faeces | place: China | collected 2012 ... | reverse complement strand
TGATCGGCGCGGTCATCATGGCCCACGGCGACAACAACGGCCTCGTCCTGCCGCCCAAGATCGCCCCCATCCAGGTCATCGTCCTGCCCGTTGCCATGCACAAGGCAGGCGTTCTGGAAAAGGCCTCGGAACTGAAAGACCGTCTGATCAAGGCGGGGCTTCGCGTGAAGCTTGACGATTCGGATAACTCCATGGGCTGGAAGTGCGCGCAGTATGAGATGAAGGGCGTGCCCGTGCGCGTCGAGATCGGCCCGCGCGATATCGAGGCCGGACAGTGCGTGCTCGTCCGCCGCAACGACGGCGAGAAGACGATCGTCGCACTGGAAAACCTTGAAGCTGCTGTGCAGGAGCAGCTGGAACTCGTCCAGAAGGGCATGTTTGAGAAGGCAAAGCAGAATCTCGACAACCACATTTATGAAGCGCATTCGCTCGAAGAGGCCAAGCAGCTGCAGGCCGAGCACGGCGGCTTCATCAAGACAATGTGGTGCGGCGAACTCGAGTGCGAACTCAAGATGAAGGAAGAGGGCGGCATGTCCTCCCGCTGCATGCCGCTCAAGCAGGAACACCTCGGCGATACCTGCCCGATCTGCGGCAAGCCCGCCAAGAAAATGATCTACTGGGGCATCGCATACTAATCCCCGGCTCCGACGTGTCAAGCCGCCGCACAACGCGGCGGCTTGTTCTGTCGAGGCCTAACCGCCAAAGTGCAAACCAGCGGAGCGTTTGCGCTTTGGAAAGGAGGAAACGGGCTCAGAGGATAAGAGGCTTCGCGCACAGCGAGGACTCGTTCCGTCGAGGCCGTTTCCGACGCACCTTCGGCAGCCCAATCTTTTTTCCTTGCGCGGGAAAAGATTGGGGAGAAAAGGGCGCTGGGACGCAGTTGGTGCATTCTGCGGATACGTTTTTGGCAAGCATCAATTATTAAGTCCCTACGAGCACTATGGTACGCGCCGCCTGTTACGAAACAACAAATTTGCTAGCAGTTGCCTTTGAATAGCTGCAGCAAATTAGCCTTGCACTCAAAACTTGCAAGGTAGTACGGATCCGCCAAGGCCCTGTAGGGGCCGATGCCCACATCGGCCCGTTGAGAAGTTACAAATTTGCCGAAGATTTCCGTAAAAACGCAGTGAATCAAAGCCTCCCCTTGCCGCGTTCTGCGCGGTAAGGGGAGGTGTCATTTGCGCCAGCAAATGACAGAGGGGATAACCCGCAGATTTTAGAGTGCTCCAAAATTTGCGGTCTTCCCCCTTCTCTTCTTTTTCAGCGCAAATTTTTTAAAAACCCTATTGACAAATCCGGATATCATCGTTATACTATAACCGTAATGATAATTATTATCAATATTAATTCAACAAGGAGTCTTGCCTATGTCCACTGTCCGCAAGCACAGCCATAAGCGCGACGCGATCCTCGAATGCCTGCGCTGCACAACGAGCCATCCGACGGCGGAATGGGTCTACACGCAACTCAAGCCCACCATCCCCGACCTGTCACTCGCGACGGTCTATCGAAACCTCGCCATGTTCAAGGCTGAGGGCACGATCGATTCCGTCGGCGTCTACGACGGGCTCGAACGCTTTGACTTCCGCACCGACCCACACGCGCATTTTATCTGCTGTGTCTGCGGCGCGGTCAGTGATATTAACTGGCTCGAACTTCCCGAGGATACGCTTTCCGAGGTTGAGCGGCAGACAGGCTCCAAGGTTGAAAGCTGCCGCATCGCCGTCACTGGCGTCTGCGCCGGCTGCGTGAAAAAGGACGCGCACTGACATTCATCTATCCACAATTTTATCATTAAAAATATTTTACGGAGGAATTTATCATGAAGAAATTTGTTTGCAAAGTCTGCGGTTACATCTACGAAGGCGACGCTGCTCCGGCAGAATGCCCCGTCTGTCATGCGAAGAGCAACATGTTTGAGGAAGTCAAGGGCGATCTGACCCTGGCTGCCGAGCATGAGTACGGCATTTACGCCAAGACTGTCAAGAATAACCCCGACATTTCCGAAGCTGACAAACAGTATATCTTCGACCAGCTGAAGGCCAACTTCAACGGCGAATGCTCTGAGGTCGGCATGTACCTCTGCATGGCCCGCATCGCCCACCGCGAGGGCTATCCGGAGATCGGCCTGTACTGGGAAAAGGCCGCTTACGAAGAGGCAGAGCACGCCGCCAAATTCGCCGAAATGCTCGGCGAGGATCTCGAGCCCAACATGAAGGCCACCACGAAGGACAACCTCAAGTGGCGTGTTGACTGCGAATTCGGCGCAACGCAGGGCAAGTTTGATCTGGCTAAGTGTGCCAAGAAGAACAACCTCGATGCCATCCACGACACTGTCCATGAAATGGCCAAGGACGAAGCAAGACACGGCCGCGCGCTCAAGGGCCTTCTGGAGCGCTACTTCAAGTAAGATGGAATACACGGAAAACACCGTGATCTGCAACTGCAAGCATGTGACCTTGGCGGACATTGACAACGCGTTACAGAGGAGCGCGCACTTCTCCGACGTGGAAAAGGAGTTTGCCGAGGTGCAGAAGCTGACCAGCTGCTCGACCGGCTGCGGCGGCTGCCACGATAAGATCATGGCAGTCCTCTCCGAGCGGCTCAGCGGCTGAGAATAAAGGAGAATTTGAGCATGAAATATGTCTGTGACATCTGCGGCTATGTCTATGACCCGGAGGTCGGCGACCCCGACAATGGCGTAGCCCCCGGCACGCCTTGGGAAGAAGTCCCCGAAGACTGGGTCTGCCCGCTCTGCGGCGTCGGCAAAGACCAGTTCAGCGAAGAAGCATAAGCCTTAATTTAGAGGGGCTGTCTCACTAAGAGGCAGCCCCTTCTTTTGCATTCTGTGCTTTTCGTCAGCAAACGCTGTGCAGATCAAATGAGCCAGCGGTTGACCCACGGGATCCTTTTTAAAATCAAATAGATGCAATAACTTCCAAGGAGGCACAGCAGCGTAAGGAACGGGACCGAAACGGCGGGGCGGAAGCAGCCGGTCGAAAGCCCGGCGCGCGTCAGTGCGCGCAGGACCAGCAGATGCACCAGATACACGCAGAACGAGCCGCCGGACAGCGCCTTTGCCATGCGCGCCAGCTTCCCGTATTCCTTTTTCCCGACCCGCATACACAGTGAAAAGACGCCTGCCGCGATGAGGCACGGCCCCGGCGACAAGCCTTCCAGCAGCTGCGCAGACAGCTTTCCTGTACGGATAGAGCGAGGCCATGTACCGGCAAAACAGATGATGAACCCGATGAGGATCATTGCAGCCGTCAAATGTACCGGGAGCGGCTTACGCTTTATCAGAAAATGCCCCAGCCAGGTGCAGCCGATCGCACCCCAGGCCAGCGTGAGCGGCCATTGCAGAAAAATGCCGGAAAACGCTTGGAGAAGCCCGAGACTTTTGAGCGTTGGAAGCAGCACGCCATATAGAATCCAGAATGACAGCGCGTAGCGCTCCGTTTTTTCATCTGCATGTGCTGCAAACGTGTATGTAATCGGCAATGCAGCATATACCAATAGCATGATATGCAGGAAATACAGATGGCCCTCATGCTGGCCGCGCAGCAATTCCAGCAAAATCGTATGCAGCGCTTCTGCGGTAAGCTTCTCGTGCAGAAAGCGCGGGATCACTTTATAAACAGCCGCCCATACAAACAGCGCAATCAGGATGTGCGGAATATTCCGGTTCCAGATATGCCGGACGGACAGACCGCCGCTTCTATCCATAAACAGGACACCGCTGCACATTAAGAACATCGGAACAGCACCTCTTGCAAGGCTGCTCCAGAACAGACCTTCCAGCCACGCAGCGCTCCCGATCTGCCTGCCAAGCAGGACCTCACTGGATACATGAATCACCACAACGCAGAGAATCGCAAATGTTTTCGCGTAATCAACGGCGGAGATTCTCCTTCCGGTCACAGCGTCTGGCGTTTTCTCAAAAGGCTGCACAATGTACCTCCTATCAGAATATATTTTTGAATCATCCTGCAAGCACATTCTGCCTAAAAGTAGATAAATCAATTTTAAGCTCGATATATTCTTATGTCAAGTTGATTATTCGCCTTTTGAACTGTTTCGGTTGCCTGATCCGGTCTGTAAAATAACCTTTAAGGGGGCAGATGTTTATGGAACTGGATTATTTTGAAATCGGCAAGAGACTCGCCCGCCGCAGAAAGGATCTGGGCTTGAAGCAAACCGAGGTCTGCGAACGTGCCGGTATCAATGATAAATATTTGTCCTGCATTGAGCGCGCGGCGTCCATCCCATCGCTGGACGTCGTCATGCGGCTTTCCTTCGCGTTGGACTGCACCCCGGATGAATTTCTGGTAGGCAGCGTGAAGTATGACGACGCACAATGGAGGGACGTTGCAGAACTCCTGCGTAATATGAATACAAAAAAGCTGGATTTGGCAAAGAACTTTTTGCTGTGGCTGAACAAACAAGAACTATAGAAAATCCATTTACCTTATGAAAGTTAAACTGTGACAGTTCAGTACTTACTGAAAAAACGGTACGAGGATATTTCCTCATACCGTTTTTCTTATGCCTGCTCCCTTACAAATTGAGCAAGATTGCGATACATTGTTTCTGTTATTTTTGGAGGAAGCTTCAAGCCCGCCTCCGTTTGTTTCAGTCCTTCAAAAGGAACCGCTTCCAGACACTTCTGGATATCCAGTCTTGATAGTAATTTAACGGTGTACGGCCTTTTATTGTCAAGAAATGCAATCGACAGAAGGAACTCCTGCACTGTTTTACTGTTTAGCAGCAGCATCATGCTGTAAGCGATATCATAATCATAAAATGCCAAAAAATAAGCAGTATCATCGGTCATAACAGGTTTGCTTGCATACAGCAGACAGAACAGCGGTTTTTTGTAGAAACCAGAAAGTGCAACTTTATACGGAGCAAAACTATAGTCTCCAATTCCAAACATAGAGAATGGGGCAGTTTCTTTATATATCACGCTTTTCCGTTTATCAAAACTCTCTATGTTATCATTTAGGTATTTCCAAGTAAGCGGGTACTCTTTTTGGATGTATGCGGTATCTTGTTTCGGCTTCGTTTGTGTTACGATAACAAATTTGGAGAAGTCATGTATGATTGGTTTTTTGAAATGGCTGGATTTAACAAGCGGAAATACCAGTCCATTTTCAAGACGAACCGCCGTTTTGTTTTTGTTTATGAAGTCATTATCCTTGCGGTCAAGTTCCATCACTTTCCCACAGTCATGCTTTACACCTTGCCTCCATACAAATTGGCATTTGCCTTCAAGATCTGTTATTGTCCTCGCAGTTTTAACTGTATCACCGCTGACAATCAATGTATCAATCACGGATTTCTTATCAAAATCTTTGACTTCACAGACAATTTCTCCCGCACAAGCTTCATCTGTAGATAACTTGATTATAAGAACGCACGCAGAAGCAGAGATACCGAATATCTTACTGCTATTAAAATTTAGCATCTCGACTTTTTGGTATGCAATGTGATTCCTTGACAGTTCTGAAACCACATTTCTTGCAACCGAAGTTTTGCACAACATGCAAATTGTGCTATTTGTGTGCTTGTATTCGCCAATCAGCTTCAAAATAATATATTCGCAAATATCAAAGTTGGACGAACCTGTAATTGCTTCAATCCCCCGCAAGCCCTTGAAATTGGTTTTAGGGGGAAGATTGAAAGACAACTCAGAATTTGTAGCCCAAGGCGGATTCCCAATGACCAAAACACAATCTTCGCCGCAAAGAGTTTTGGTACTGACATTAAAAATGTCATTTGTTTCAATCGTGGCAGATGGGACTTCTATTCTAGCAGCGTCTGCACGTTTCGCATTGACTTCTATTCCAATCAATTTGCTGCATGCAAACGTATTTGATGCAGCAAGAAGAAAATTCCCGACGCCGCAAGTAGGTTCCATAATCGCTGCTGCATCTTCTGCCAAACGGCTTTCTTTGATGTAATTACAGACTCTATAGCAAAAATCCAACGGAGTTTGGTAATCGCCAAATTCTTTTTTCACATTACCAGACAAAATTAACGACCCCTCCAACGGAATTGTTCAGTTCTATCACGCGCTTATATTGTAACCTCCATTGAAGAGCGTTGCTAATCGTTAAGTAACCTTGCTGTGGAGGATTTGCAAGTATTTCGTCCGCAAGGTCGCTGTATGTAATTTCATCGCCCGGAACATTTCTGTCGTAAAGCAGACCAATAATATCATCTTTGTTTGCATGAACAGACAGCATTTGCCTCAACGCTGCCGTGATTGTGTAGTCGGCCGTTCTGTCTGCTTCGATAAACGTACAGTGCGTTATATGCAGGGTACAAGTTGTTTTCGTGTCTTGTTTGTTATATACAAAAACAAGCAGATTATATCCTAATCCAAAAATTTTTTGACGAGCGGATTTGAAAGGGCAGCTGCTTTGCGGTTGGACATAACTTGTCGTCTTTATATCTGTATTTACAGATGGCAAATCAATGCCGGAAGCGCTGCTGCCAACGGTCATTGTATACTTCCTGCTTAGATGGTTTTGAAACAAATGCTCTACATATGTGCCTACCGCCTTGCCATCCGTTACCCCAATCAAGGAACTGTGATTCTGTGCAGAAAGCATTTGACTGAACGCTTTCGCTTCTTCGATGAGAATGTCTATTGTTAATTCCATGCGGATTCTCCTCATGCTGAATTTTTAATTATTATATCATAACAAGGCGGAAACATCCAGTATTCCGCGAAAGCATCTGTTTTTTAGAAGCGCACGAAAGCGGCTGCCTTGCAAGCAGCCGCTTTCGTTTATGTTTCTGAATCATCTGTTCGGAATATGAAAATATACTGTGCGTGGTAGACCGCGCCGTCCTCGCCCTGCAGGTCGGCGGCGACGGTATATTTCGCATTGGGACCGGTGAGCGGGAGACAGTCGCCGGGCAGATCGTCCTGCGTGAGCGTCTGCCGCGCGCCGCCGCGCAGCGGCTCGACCGTTACGGTGTACGGCCCGGCCAGCGGCAGGGCAAACAGCAGCTGCACCTCCTGCGCACTGCTTCCATAGTCGTTATAACGCCACTCCTCGGGCTCCTGCAGAACCCTGACCGTCCCGTCCGCCGCTGTCAGGGTCAGGGAATTGCACAAAACGCGGTCCATTTCTCCGTCCGGGAAAACAAGGCACAGCTCCGGCAGCGGCGCGATGAGGGTGTCAAGATAGGCCCAGTCGGTGGGGGTTCGCAGATAATAGCTGTCCGTATGAAAATCCGGGCCGTCCCACAGGCGCGCGACGTGAACCGCCTGATCCAGCAGGCGGACACTCAGCCGCCCCTGCGGCGTGTCGAACATGACGGTCAGCTCCCGCTGTTCGCCGGAGGCGTATTCGTCGAGCTTCTCTGTATACAATTCCGGCTCCAGCGACGCGAGATAGTCCTTCAGCGCGTCTTCGTCCATGCAGGTGCCATCCCTGCCGCGCGGATCGTTCCACGGGTCGACGCTGCTGACCGTCACGGCGCTTAAGTCCTGCCCGTCGAAGATCCGCTGCGTACCCGGCTGCGCGTCATAGGCCAGCGCCACATAGCCGGAGCACATCGCCAGCACAAACAGCGTCAGCCCGATCAGAATCGCGCCCGTGCGCTTTTTTTCAGGCTTCATGATATTTTTCAGCCGGTAGCGCAGTGCGCCCGCCGTCGCGGACAAACAGGTCGTGAAGCCCCGCTCGTCGCCCGCGGTCTGCAGCAGCAGCTCCGCATACTGCCGCCGGACAGGCTGCGGCTCATCCAGAAGCACGGATTCGTCACAGCTGAGCTCAAAATCATCGGCGCTTTTGCGCATGGCGGCCCACATGAGCGGATTGAACCAGCACATGGCCGTGCAGAACGTCAGAAATAGCTTCGCCTCCGGGTCGCCGCGGGAGATATGAATGATCTCATGCCGCAGGATAAGCGACAGCTCCTCCTGCGTATACTCGCGCATGGGCAGCACGATGCGGGTCGTCCGGTTATACAGGCCGATGGACAGCGGCGTCGTGACCGCGTCGGAGCGCACGAGCTTCCACTTGCATTTCCGGATCCACGCGCGTTCCAGCTCGATCTCCCAGACATGCAGCGTCTGCCGGTCCGTGACCGGAACGGCGTTTTTTAAAATTCGACGGCGGAACGCGAGGTGCGACCCGATCTTCCAGACCATCACGCCTACCGCGCCCACGACCCAGATAGCCAGCAGCACATAGACGAGCACGCCCGGCGCGTGCAGGACGAGCATTTTCCCGTCCGTCGGCCGGTCGAGCCTGCCGACGAACACATACAGCCAGTCCGGCAGCAGCCATAGCATGGCGCACACGCGGGCAGACACCCACCGGCGCAGCCGCGGCATCATGGCCAGCAGCAGCACATAATAGATCCCCGCCTCCAGAAACACGCGCAGCAGCAGCCCCAGCGTGAGCTGCACCGCCTTCTGTGCGCCGCCGCTGATCGCGCCGAGGATCGGATAGAGCAGCATCAGCGTCGGCAGGTAATAGCTGCCGCTGAAGGGCAGGAAACGCGGGCGGAGGTGCTCCTCATCCCACCGCTCTGCCAGCTCCCGCTCGGAGCGGTCCCAGACGAGCCACGTGAGAACCAGCCCGCAGATCAGGCCGAGCACCAGACGGACCGCCATTGCCATACTCACAGCGTTCCCTCCCGCAGAAGCTCGCGCAGCTCCTCCAGCTCCTCCGCCGTTAAGCCGCTTGCGCACAGCGCGGCGGCAAACGCGGGCAGACTCCCGCCGCAGAGGGTATCATAGAATTTCCGACCCTGCCGGGCAAGATAGTCCTCCCGCGCGACCAGCGGCCAGTATTCCGCGCTGCGGCCTGTTTTTTCAATGCGCAGAAAGCCCTTGTCCGCCAGCCGCGACAGAACGGTCAAAAGCGTCGTCGGGGCCATCGGGTGGGTCTTGTCCAGAATCGCGGCGAGCTGCGCGCGCTTTGTCGGAGCTTCGCAGGCCCAGACGGCCTGCATGACCGCCAGCTCCGCGTCCGGCAGCGTCCGAATGCGTTCTGTCATGGTATATCATTCCTCTACATTTGTAGTATATCTGCATTCTACATCTGTAGAGCAAACTTGTCAAGGCGTTCCATCCATAAAATCAGGGGCGAAGTCAAAATACGCATCGTCCGGCGGCTCCTGTGCATCCCCGGCAGCTTCAAACTGCTCCCGCGCACGCCGTCCGGCCTCCTGCACAGCCTCGCCGAAGCCGCTCAAGGCGGCGAACGGTGCAAACTGTGCTGCGCGGTCGCACCGCCGCATCGGCGCATGACGCGCGGAGACGGGCCGCTCCATCTCCAAAAGCTCCTGTTCACTCAGCATATGATATCTGCCTCCTCTGCGGCAAGTGTACCACAGAGGAGGTGGATGCGTCAAGAAATATTCGAATATTTGTTTTAATTTAAAATTTCCCAGCCAGATCCCGCTTCTCCTGCTCCGGTAAAAACGCGGCGTCCAGCGCGAAGCGGGCCATGGTCCGTAGGTCATCCGGCGCAAAGCCCATGTCCGCGACGCAGTGCCGGTACTCATCCTCGAGCGTCACGGCGGCGAGGGTCATATTGTCGGTGCTGATGCACACGCGCAGCCCGGCGTCCAGCAGCTTTTTCGCCGGGTGCTGCGCATAGGACGGCTGCGTTTTGCACTGGATATTGCTCGTCGGGCAAATCTCCAGCGTGACGCCGTTTTGAATCGCACGCTGCCAGAGCGTGGGATCGTCAAAAATATGGTGGCCATGCCCGATACGCTTCGCGCCGAACTCCAGCGCGTCCCGCACGGTGTCCGGCCCCTGCGAGTCGCCCGCGTGGCACGTGAAGGGCAGGCCCAGCTCTCGCGCCAGGTCGAAAATCGGGTGGAAATTTCGCAGCGGGACGATCCCCTCCGCGCCCGCCAAGTCCATCCCCACAACGCCGGAGCCGAGATATTCCTGCGTCAGCCGCACGGTTTCAAGGTTTTCCGCCATGTTGGCCGTCTCCGGGCCGATGCACATACAGCACAGCAGAATGCCGCAGCGATAGTCCGGGAAGGCGCGCAGCGCCTGCTCCCGCCCGGCCAGCACGGCCTCGATGGCGTCCTGCTGCCGCAGTCCGGCACGCGTATGCAGCTGCGGCGCAAACCGGAGCTCGTCGTAAATATGTCCCTGCCGCGCAAGCGTCGTGAGCACATCGCAGGTGATGCGCGTGATGCCTGGCGCATCCTGCATGAGCTGCAGGGGCAGCTCAAAGCGGGCAAGATAGGTATTCACGTCGCGGCAGTCCGCCGTTTTGACCAGCCAGGCGTAAAATTCGTCCAGCGTGTCCACCGGCAGCGAAACGTGCTTTTCCTGCGCCATGCGCCACATCGTCTCCGGCGGCACTGCGCCGTCCAGATGCAGGTGCAGCTCGATCTTCGGGATCCGCGTTACGTCCATTGCAGATTCTCCTTTGCGTTTTTCTTTTATTGTAGCTGCCGCTGCACGGGCCGTCAACCGCAAAATCCTCAGACAGCAAAGCGCTTCCGGACGTTGACACAGAGCGGCGGTTCGCGGTATGATAACAAAAACACATTGCCGGAGCCTCCGGCAGAAAGGCAGACAGCATGAGACTTGATAAATATCTGAAGGTTTCCCGCCTCATCAAGCGCCGCACGGTCGCGAACGAGGCCTGCGACAATACCCGCGTGACGGTCAACGGCAAGCCGGCCAAGGCCAGCTATGACGTGAAGGTCGGCGATTATATTTCCATTGCCTTCGGCGCACGGACCGTTACGGTCGAGGTGCTCGCCGTGGCCGAGGCCGTGCGCAAGGACGACGCGGCGGCCATGTACCGCGAAATATAGCGGATCATATTGCTGCATACGATCCTGTTTCCTGCGTATATATGTAGGGAGAAGCCGGCATACCCGGACAGAAGAAAGGATGATACCATGCAGCAGGCGCTGATCGAAACGAATCTTGCCCAGCAGCCGCACCGGCTGACGCTCGACTCGCGCAGCCGTCTTTCCATCACAGGCGTTCTGGAAGTCGAAAGCTTTGACGACACGGAGATCCTTCTGACCTCCACGCGCGGCCCGATGTCCATCCGCGGACAGGGATTGCATCTGCAGCAGCTGTCCATCGACGGCGGGCAGGTCCTGGTCGACGGGAGCGTCGACGCGATCTCGTATGAGGACGATATCCCGCGCGGCGGCTTTTTCGCCCGCCTGTTCGGCTGATGGAGATCCCTGTCTCGGCGCAGGCGCTGACCTTTGCGCAGGGAGCGCTGCTGGGGCTGGGGCTGTGTCTGGCCTACGATCTGCTGCGTGCGCTGCGGCAGCTTTGCCCGCGGATGGGACTTGCGGCGGACGCGCTGTTCGGCCTGCTGCTCACGGCCTCGTTTTTGTCCTTCGCGCTCACGGCGGGACAGGGGCAGTTCCGGCTGTATGTGTTCCTCGCCGTATTTCTGACCGCCGTTCTGTATTTCCTGACGCTCAGCCCGCTTATGCTGTGCGTGTTCCGGGGACTTTTCCGTCTGCTGGGGCGGATTTTGCGGACGCTGTTCGCGCCTGTGCGCTTTTTTTTGAAATTTCTCAAAAAAATTTCAAAAACCCTCTTTGCAAGCTTCCGAAAATGGGGTACAATGACCTGTAAGCATATTCTCGATTGGAAACACGCACAACTGGAAAGGAGCAGACGCCGGAATGAAATTCGTCAAGTCGTCTCTGCTGGTCAAGCTGGTGATTCTGATCCTCGTTGTGTACGCCACTGTTACCCTGGTGCGCCTTCGCTCCCAGATCAGCGAAAAGGAAGCAGAGGCTGCCGGGCTGACAAGCTCCATCGCAAGCACACAGCAGGAAAATGACCGGCTGCAGAGCTCGATCGACGCGCTCGACACGCCCGAGGGGCTGGAACAGGTCGCGCGCGACCAACTCGGCATGGTATCAGAGGGTGAGATCGTCTTTGAAGATGTCGGTGACTAAACAAAATGGGGGACCAGGATAGAAAGATGCAGTTGAAGGTTGGAGAAATTGTTGAAGGAACTGTCAAGAGCCTGACCAAATTCGGCGCGTTCGTCGCGCTGGACGCAAACACGACCGGACTTGTCCACATTTCCGAGGTCGCGCACGCCTATGTGAGCGATCTGCACGAGTATCTGACCGAGGGCCAGACTGTCAAGGTCATGGTCATCGGACTGGAAGGCGGAAAGATCAATCTTTCCATCAAGCGCACCCTGCCTGCGCCCACGCGGCAGCAGACCCAGCGCCCGCGCGGCAGCTTCCAGCAGCGTCAGGCGCAGCCGAACCGGCAGCAGCCGTCCGCGCCGCAGCAGAAATCGTTCGACGATATGCTCAAGCAGTTCATGTCCGAGTCGGACAGCAAAATGTCCTCCATCCGCGCCTATTCCGACCACAAGACCAAGACCAGAAAACGATAACCGGAAAACGCCCCGGAGCGGTCAGCCGCGCCGGGGCGAGGAGCTATTTATGAATGTTTTGATTACCGGCGGCTCGCGCGGCATCGGGGCCGCAGCCGTGCGCGCGTTTTCCGCGCGCGGTGACCGGGTCGCGTTTTTCTATGAAAAGGAAGACGAAAAGGCGGCGGCTGTCGCCGCCGAGACCGGCGCGCTTGCCGTCCGCTGCGACGTTGCGGACGAGGCGGCGGTGAACGCCGCGTTCGCGCAGCTTCCCGGCACAGATCTTCTCATCAACAACGCCGGGATCGCGGATTATGCGCTCATCAACACCATCACACCCGAACGCTGGCACAGGCTGTTTGCCGTCAACGTCGACGGCGCGTTTTACTGCATCCGCGCAGCTCTTCCCCATATGCTGCGGCAGCAGTCCGGCTGCATCCTCAACGTCAGCTCCATGTGGGGGCAGATCGGCGCGTCGTGCGAGGCGGCGTATTCGGCGACAAAGGGCGCGATCCTCGCTCTGACCAAGGCGCTGGCGCAGGAGCTGGGGCCGTCCGGCATCCGCGTGAACGCCGTCGCGCCGGGCGTCATCCAGACTGATATGTGCGCGCACGTAGACCCCAGCGTTATGGAGGGTCTGCGGCAGCAGACGCCCATCGAGCGGCTGGGCACGCCGGAGGACATCGCGCGGGCGATGGTCTATCTGGCAGACGCAGCGTTTGTCACCGGACAGGTCCTGCCCGTCAACGGTGGCTTCGTCATCACGTAACACTTGACAAAGGAGAAAAAAATGAAACGCTTCTTGCAAAGACTTTCGCTCCTGCTCGCCGTGCTTCTGCTGCTGACCACAGCAGTCTTCGCCGACTTCGGCCCCAAGCCGCAGCTGGTCGTCCGGGTCGAGCAGCCGCCGCAGGAGGAGTATTATCTCGATCTGCTGGACACGGGCGACTGGGCGAAAAATCTCTATGACCTGGACGAGCGAGAGCTTGACCCGGCGCTGCTGGCCGCGCTCCGCGCGGCTGTTCCGTCAGGCTGGCACGCCTGCATTGCACAGGGTTCCACGCGCGCACCCATCTGGGGCGAGCTGACGGGCGAGCCGGACGGCTCCGGCGCGATGCTGCACAGCTTCCGCTACTACGGCGTTCCGGAGACATACCGCATTCTGATGGTCACGGCCTCCGGCGAGACGTTTTTGTCGGATGTGCTGACGCGCAGGACGCTGCAGTCCTCCGTCACGGTCGACTGGACGGCGAAAACGGCAAAGCCGCCTTTGCAGTCCGTGGGGTATCTGCTGCAATTCGCCGCGACGTTTGTGCCGACGATTCTGATCGAGCTTGTGGTGCTGCTCCTGTTCGGGTTCAAGCTGAAAGAAAACTGGAAGCCGTTCCTGCTCGTCAATCTCGTGACGCAGGGGCTGCTGCACGGGTATTTCGCGCTGTTCGCCGTCAACAATGGCGTCGGGCCGGGATATTTCATGCTCTTCTTCCCGGCAGAGCTGGTGATCGCGCTGCTGGAGGCGTTTATTTACCGCGCCGCACTCAGGGGCCGGTCAAAGCGCCGCGCGTTCCTGTGCGGCTTGTGCGCCAACGTCTGCTCGGCTGCGCTGGGCTTTTTTCTGGCAGAGCCGGTCTGGCAGTTCGTCGTATCCATCAGCTGAGGCTGCTGATCACATCAAAAACCGGGGAAGCCAGTTTTTCTGTCTTCCCCGGCCGCTTTTTTCAGGCTGCTTTTCCGCAGCCTTGTTTTTTTATTCGAAAAACTGAAAATCTTTCTTGAAAAGAAAGTTGTCAGTTGATATAATAGTTCTATTCTTGGAAAAAGGAGGGGATCCAGCGATGGAAAATGAGGAACTCCCGCAATATATGCGGATCGCGGTCTCCGTGGCCGGTCGGATCGCGGACGGGCAGCTTGCGGAGGGGGAAAAGCTCTCCGGGCGCTCGAAGCTTTCGTCGGAGTATCAGGTTTCCCCCGAAACGATCCGCAAATCCGTGCAGCTGCTGCGCGATATGCAGGTCGTGACCGTCAAGGAGCAGAGCGGCGTGTACGTGCGCTCTGCGGAAAACGCGAAGCGTTATCTGCAGATGGTCGGCGAGAAGCATGAGCTGCAGCAGAAAAAGCAGCGTCTGCGCGCGCTGCTTGCCCAGCAGGAGGCCGTGGCGCGGCAGGTGTCGGAGCTGTGCGGCAGCATTCTCGATGATTCCGTGCAGCCCGAACAGGCTGCGGAGCAGCTGAAGACCTTCTCCTGCCGCGTGCCGCAGGACTGGCCGGACGCGGGAAAGACCCTCGGCTCGCTCCATTTCTGGCAGGCGACGGGGGCGACCGTCGTGGCCATTGCGCGTGCGGACGCGCTGACCGTCTCGCCGGGGCCGTATGCCGAGCTTCGCAGCGAGGACCGCATTCTCTTTGTGGGCGACCAGGAGGCACGGGAGGCCGTCGCCCGGTTCTTCAGCAAAACAGAAACAACATGATCCGGCGGGTGTCTGCCTGCCGGAAGGAAAGGAGACACACGTGG
>ERZ773229.1621-NODE-1621-length-14939-cov-3.578138_pt1 | contig 14939 bp, 14 predicted proteins | sample MGYA00580992_ERZ773229 | MGnify/ENA primary metagenome ERZ773229 (study PRJEB29015, sample SAMEA2737795) | human gut metagenome | biome: human gut; feature: human-associated habitat; material: faeces | place: China | collected 2012 ... | reverse complement strand
ATTGTAACATAAAATTTCGCATAAGACAAATTTTAAAAAATAAAAAATAAAAACCTTAGCAAGCGGTGGCAAAAAACCACCGCTTGTTTATTGTTTATATAAAATAATTCATATTTTGCTTTGCAATTGCATAATATTGATATGTAAAAGATTTGCGGTAAACAGGTGCGAAAAAGTATTAAAAAGAATATATCAATTTACCGAATTAAGTAATATAAAATTTGTCAATTTAACGAAATTAGTGTTGAATTATTTTAAATTTATTAAACTTATTGACTTTTTAATATAAAAGTAGTAAACTAATAATCAGTTAGCGAGTGCTAACTTTTTTGTACTGTCAAAGTTAGTTAGCACTAATGTTGTATAGCGAGGATGGTGAGCTTATGCCTTTAACATTTGCCGATCCGGGCGTTGAAAACATTATTAAAAAAATCGGAGGTAACTCTGAGGTTCGTGCACATCTTGAAAACTTGGGTTTTGTTGTTGGCGGCACAGTTACAGTTGTTTCTTCAATGGCGGGTAACCTTATTGTTAATGTAAAAGGAGCACGAGTTGCAATCAGCCGTGAAATGGCAAGCAAAATTATGATTTAATGGAGGTACAATATGAGAACTCTGAGAGAAGCAAAAATCGGAGAAACCGTAAAAGTTGCAAAACTTAACGGTGCGGGCGCAATTAAGCGCAGAATAATGGATATGGGTATTACAAAGGGCGTTGAAATTTATATCCGCAAGGTAGCACCGCTCGGTGACCCTATTGAGGTTACAGTAAGAGGCTACGAGCTTTCTTTGCGTAAAGCAGATGCCGAAATGATTGAGCTTGTTTAAGTAAAATACGGGGATTCTCCCGATATTTTTTAAGTTTTAAGTTAGCCTAAAATAACTATTTAATTTATGAGAGGAAGACATTAAATGGGTATTAAAATTGCACTTGCAGGTAATCCTAACTGCGGTAAAACCACCCTTTTTAACGCTCTTACAGGTTCAAACCAGTTTGTTGGTAACTGGCCGGGCGTAACTGTTGAGAAAAAAGAGGGTAAGCTCAAAAAGCACAACGATGTTGTAATTATGGACTTGCCGGGTATTTACTCACTTTCTCCTTACACACTTGAAGAAGTAGTTGCTCGTAACTACCTTATCGAGCAAAGACCTGACGCAATTCTTAACATTGTTGACGGTACTAACCTTGAGCGTAACCTTTACCTTACAACACAGCTTACAGAGCTTGGTATCCCGGTTGTTGTTGCCATTAATATGATGGATGTTGTAAAGAAGAGTGGAGATAAGATTGACACTTCGGCACTTGCTAAAGAGCTTGGCTGCAAGGTCGTTGAAATTTCTGCTTTGAAGGGCACAGGTATTATGGAAGCGGCAGAGGCTGCCATTGATGCTGCCGAGAACACAAAAACTGTTCCAATGCACACATTCAACGGTGTTGTTGAGCACGCTATTGCTCATATTGAAGAGGCAGTAGTTCACGAAATGCCCGAAGAACAGCAGAGATGGTACGCTATCAAGGTATTTGAGCGTGATGATAAGGTTATGGCAAAACTTAACCTTAGCGACGAAATTAAAAAGCATGTTGAAACTGACATTGAAAATGCCGAAAAAGAGCTTGACGATGACAGCGAAAGCATTATTACAAACGAAAGATATATTTACATAGCTACTATTATTAAGACTTGCTACAAAAAGAAGAGCAAGGGTAGCCTTTCAACATCAGATAAGATTGATAAGGTTGTTACAAACCGTTGGCTTGGCCTTCCGATTTTTGCCGTAATTATGTTCCTTGTTTACTTCATTTCAATGCAGACTGTAGGTTCAATGGCAACAGACTGGGCAAATGACGGATTGTTCGGTGACGGTTGGCATTTGTTCGGTATAGGTACTTCACAGGCAGAAGAGGCAGAAGAAACTTACGGCGATTCAGATGCAATCATTGAAGCTTTCAATGAAGAATACGGTAATGACGATATTGCAGCTGCAATTGATCTTGAAGATGAAAATTATTCTGAAGATGCTGCTAAAGCTGCTCTTTCACAGCTCGTTACATTAACTCCTGCCGATGCAAATGTTACTTATTCTGTTGAAGATGAAGAAACACTTGAGGTAACTGAAACTCCTAATACAACAAAGGCTCAGTTGCAGGAGGCAGTAGACAATTATCTCAATACAGATTACAAAGAGGCTTACGGCGCTCCTGACGCAAGCACATACGGTGTTTGGGTTCCCGGTATTCCTGTTCTTATCGGCAACGGACTTGACGCTATTAATTGTGCCGATTGGCTCAACGGTCTTATCCTTGACGGTATCGTAGCCGGTGTTGGTGCGGTTCTTGGCTTCGTTCCACAGATGCTTGTACTTTTCTTACTCCTTGCTTTCCTTGAAAGCTGCGGTTATATGGCTCGTATCGCATTCGTACTTGACCGTGTATTCCGTAAGTTCGGCCTTTCAGGTAAATCATTTATTCCAATGCTTGTCGGTACCGGCTGCGGCGTTCCGGGTATCATGGCTTCTCGTACAATTGAAAACGAGCGTGACCGTCGTATGACAATTATGACAACAACATTTATTCCTTGCGGTGCTAAGATGCCGTTTATCGCTATGATCGCAGGTGCTATTTTCGGTGGTTCACCGTGGATTGCTACATCAGCTTACTTCATCGGTATGGCTGCAATTGTAGTTTCGGGTATTATGCTTAAGAAGACAAAGATCTTCTCAGGCGATCCTGCTCCGTTCGTTATGGAACTTCCCGCTTACCATCTCCCGACAGTAAGCAACCTGCTCCGTTCAATGTGGGAGCGTGGCTGGTCATTTATCAAAAAGGCCGGTACAATCATTCTTCTTTCAACAATCATTGTTTGGTTTACAACATACTTCGGATTTGTTGACGGTCAGTTCCAGATGCTTTCAGAGGATCAGATCAGCAATTCAATTCTTGCCGCTATCGGTAACTGCATTGCTTGGATCTTTACTCCGCTTGGTTGGGGCAATTGGCAGGCAGCCGTTGCATCGGTTACAGGCCTTGTTGCTAAAGAGAATATCGTTGGTACAATGGGTATTCTTTATCCGGGCGGATGGTCAGAAATCGGCGGTGCTTTCACAGCAATCAGCGGTTTCTCATTCCTCGTATTCAACCTCCTTTGTGCTCCTTGCTTTGCAGCTATCGGTGCTATGAAGAGAGAAATGAATAATGCTAAGTGGACCTGTTTTGCAGTAGCTTACCAGTGTGTATTTGCTTATGCAATCGCTCTTATGATTAATCAGTTTGGCGGACTCTTTACAGGTAATGTAAATGTTATCGGTCTTATTTTCGCTGTATTGGTACTTGCATTTATGATTTATATGCTCGTAAGACCATACAAAGAGGCTAATACATTAAAAACTTCTGTAAAGGTAAAATAATTTAGATTTTGATATAGGAGGATGTATATGCTTACTTTTTTACTTGATAATATTGGTACAATAGTTGTTTTGCTTATAGTTGTTGCTGTAGTTGCTGCAATTATTATCAGCCATTTCAGAGCAAAGAAAAAGGGCAAATCTTCTTGTGGCAGTTGTGGCTGCGGATGTGCATCCTGTGCAATGGCAGGTAAATGCCACTCTAACAACCATAAATAATTATTGCTGACAAAAGCGACCGAGCATTTTAAGTGTTCGGTCGCTTGTTTTGTTTTTTGATTATTTTTCAATAGTTGGGGGTAAATTATGGTTTAACGGAATGATTTATCAAGCAATTTGCTGAATCATAATTAAATATTACAACAAATATTTGGATAACTCCTTATAAATAAAACAAGGCTATCGCATTTTAACCTTGCGATAGCCTTTCTTGTATTAATTGATTTTTTGGTTGTTATTTGAAATATAAATCTGCAATGCGGTTACATCGGAAACAGAAAGTTTACCGTCTTTGTTCATATCAACGCAGTTAAACAGTTGCTTGTTTGTTTCGTCAATAAGAGCAGAACCGTCGGTGTTTTTGTTGCCTGAAATGTGCATTTGCAAGTATGTAACATCATTTACATTTATAATACCGTCTTGGTTAGCGTCGCCTGTGAGAATTGTTTTATCCTGTACCAATGCGTAAACGCTTAAGTGGTCTGTGGTAAATACATAACAGCCGTCTGTATATTTTGCGTTCATATCTTCGGCTGTACCGTCATCTTTAAGCCACATTACTTTACAATTTTCTGCATTGCTTGGAATTTTGACAGTAATTGTGCCGTCAGGCTGAATAACAGCACCGTCCTTTTGCAAGGTTATGTCATATGTTGCAACAGCGTATTCCGCTGAATTTTCAACTTTCTCAACCTTAAGAGCTGCATCAGTATCCATTGTTCCTTTTACTTTTATTCCTGTACCTTCGTCAACGAGATCTTTTTCAATTGGTGTTTCTTCCATAATCACATATGCAAAGTCATGCTCTTTTGCCCAGTTAAGTGCATATGAATTGTTATAAACATAAAGAGTTACATTACGAGATTCATCAAAGTCGTCATCATTCATCCATTTTACATCTTTACTAATATATACTTTAGTTAATTTTTCACACCAAGTAAATAAATCTATTTTTGATGAGGGTTCCGGATAAACAGGATATTCTGCTTCTTCAATACTACCATTAAAAATAGCAGAAAATCCAACTTTTTCAAGCGGTGAACTAAATTTTAAGAAACGTAAATTCTCAGGCTGTGAAAAAGCTGATCTTCCAAGTTCCCTTACATATTCAGGAACAATATATTCCTCTCCAGCTTTCTTTCTGGGATAATATATAAGACTTGTAAAATCTTTACTAAATAAAATTCCTGCATCAGAAGAATATACTGAGTTACTTTCATCAACGTTTATTGATTCCAAATATAATATTCTGTTTAAACATCTATCCTCATCATTATTTAAAGTATTAGAGAAATCTCTAATATTTTTTGAAATAAAAATACTTTTTACAGTATAATTAAGTCCGTTATAATCATCTTCATTATAAAAACAGAATTCGTTTACTTTGGTAACTGGCTTTCCATCAATTTCCTCAGGAATAATGGCATAACTGTCTGTTCCAACATACCTTGTAACTTCAATTGTTCCGTCATCAAGCAAAGTATATTCAAAATTGCTTGTTACTTCAGCAGCACTAACTCCAACAATTGGAATTGTGCCTAACAAAAGACATACCGTAAGAATTACAGATAAAGTCCGTCCAAAAAATTTTTTAATTTTACTATTTTTCATGTGTATTCTCCTTTATAAAAATTTTTTGCTAAAGCCTGTATTATTACTGCATTTTGCGGTAATTATTAATACAACAATGTGCGGTATGCTATACTAAAACAGAGGTGATACAATTATGTATAGACGCATACGGGAATTGCGTGAAGATGCTGATTTGACCCAAAAACAAATGAGCGCTATTCTTCACTGTTCTCAGCAAGTATATAGTAATTACGAACTCGGTCAGCGTGATATACCTACATCTATACTAATCGCCCTTGCAAAGCATTTTGAAACCAGCACCGATTATATACTCGGCTTAACAGATAAAAAAGAAAATAATTCTCAATAACAGCAAAATTTTTGAAAGATTTGCTGTTATTTTTATCTAAATTTTACTGCATTTTGCGGTAATTGTCAATATGTTTTATAATATTATCAAAAATTTTCTTTTTCCTAAGTCATTCTCTTCTTTTCTGCCTTTAGAATATATCGGCAATCGTGCCAATTATTTAAAAAACACACTTTTTGCCATAAAAATCCCCTTTACGGTAATTTTGATTGCATTATACCGTAAAGGGGCATTTGTATATTTTCCGTTTTTGACTGACTTATTCAGAAATTGAAACGGTTGTTTTATATCATATAAATATCGGCTGATGTTGTTTGCCTTGCAGTGCAAGCTCTACACATTCTTCTATTTGAGAAAAATCAGCCACAAGTGAATTTGGCTTTTTAATGCAATTATCCTGCCGCATCGGGACAAAATAAATGTTCTTTGTGTTCATAAGTCTGCCTATGTTCTGCGCAGACGCTCCGAGTGCGTCGTTTGTGGCAACGCACAAAAGTACAGGCCGCAGAATACGCAGATGTGATTTTGCCGCCATTGTTACCGAGGTGTCAGTTACGCCGAGCGACAGCTTTGCAAGTGTGTTGCCAGTGCAAGGTGCTATCAGAAGTAAATCGCACATTTTTTTCGGTCCTATCGGCTCTGTCTGCACCGAGGTGTGAAGTACCTTTTCTCCTGTTATATCCTCGCAAGTTTTAACCATTTCCTCTGCCTTGCCAAATCGAGTATCTGTTGAGTAGGCGTTACCTGACATTATCGGAAGTACCCTGTAGCCTGAATCAACAAGCTTCTGCATTTGTTCAAAGGCTTGTGAAAAGGTGCAAAAGGAACCGCACATTGCATAGCCAATGGTTGCTTTTGTCACCTGTAAACCTCCTTGATTATGTTAAAAATCGTTTTTCTGATAATTTCTCCCGCTGCCTTTGGTGCGGTTCTGCCGGGCAATGACAAGGCACGAACGGCATCGGTTTTGTACCTGCGTGCCGCCTCAAAATCCACTCCTCCAGGAAGTGAGGCAAGGTCTATTATAATGGTGTTGCGGTCTGTGTTCATAAGCAAGTCGCTGTCAAAAATCATAACGGGAATTGTGTTGAAAACAAGGTCGTATCCCTTTACGCTTTTGAGAGCATTTGTGTTGATGTGTTTGCAGCCGAGTGCGTCTATATACGCAAAATCAACCTCGTTTCTTGCGCTTACCGTGACCTGTGCATTAAGAGATTTCAGCATTTTTGCAAGCATTTTTCCTATTCTGCCAAATCCGCAAACAAGGCATTTGCTGTCAAAAATCGTACCCTCGTACTCATTCATCGCAATTTCAACCGCTCCCTCGGCGGTGAGCAACGCATTGGCAACCGCAAATTCCTCTTTTGCCGAATAATCGTAAACCTCGCAGTCTGCAAGCTGCGGATATGCTTTTAAAAATTTATTTTTCATAGCAACAAATATCGGCTTTTCTTTTAAAAGAGAAATCATTTCTTCGTCAAGCCTTGTTTTGTTGTCCGAAAACGGCGTGTTTACCGTACCGTCCGCACAAATTGATGGCAAAGGGAAAATTATTGCATCTGATTTTGAAATTGCGGTTTTTATGTCGGATATTTCAATCGCACCGAGGCTTTTCAGCTTATCAAAACCGCCGAGAATTACATCGTAACAACAGTCTGATATTGACTTTGCAAGAAAAAGCTGCCGTTTATCTCCACCAATTATGCCAAAGGCTTTTAGCTCTGATTTTTTCATTTTTAACACCCGCACAATAATTATTCTCTACAATGGTATATTATGCAAAGTCGGAATTTATGTGTTATTTAAAAGAGGTTCTGCCTTAAATGCTTTGGAAGATTATTAAATCGAAACTTTCTGCCTTTTGATAAAAAACCTCAAAAGAAAAAACTGCCCATACATTATGAGCAGTTCGGTAAAAATAAAATGTCAAATTATATTTTAATTTTCTTCGCTTTTCTTTAATATCTTATCCGCCGCAAGCATTACGCCGAGTTTGCCCGAACAGAAATTAAGTCCGCCCTGCATCCATACTGCGTATGGTTCTCTTAACGGTGCGTCTGCGGAAAGTTCGATTGACGAGCCGAGTGTAAACGCACCCGCCGCCATAATTACCTGACTTTCGTAACCCGGCATATCCGACGGTTCGGGCTTTACAAAGCTGTCTACGGCAGAGCCGCTCTGTATTCCCTCGCAGAAACTGCAAAGCTTTTCTTCGTTTCCGAGCATAATAAGCTGAATAATATCTCCCCTGTTTTCACTGTATTTAGGGGTTGTATCATAACCGAGAATTTCAAAAAGAGCCGATGCAAACACCGCCGTCTTTAATGCCTCGCAAGACACAAACGGAGCATGGTACGCACCCATAAAGAGTTCACGGTTGTTGCCGAGCGTTGCACCGATTTCCTTACCCGTACCCGGAGTTGTAAGTCTGTATGCGCACATCTCGACAAGTTCTTTTTTACCTGCGATATATCCTCCCGTAGGTGCAATGCCGCCGCCTGCATTCTTAATGAGCGAACCTGCCATAATATCAACGCCGACAGACATTGGAGTAACCTTTTCAACAAACTCGCCATAGCAGTTATCGAGCATAATAATTGACTTTGGTGACGCTTTTTTGGAAATTTCACAAAGTTTTTTGATTTCTCTGTATGTAAGCGAAGGTCTTATGCTGTATCCTCTTGAGCGCTGAATATAAACCATTTTCGGCTTTTCTTCTCTAATTCTCTGCTCGACTGCCTCATAATCAACAGTGCCGTCAGCCTTTAAATCAACCATTTCAAAGTTAATGCCAAAATCTTTTAGCGACCCGGGATAATTGCCCTCAAGTCCGATTGCCGAGCGGATTGTATCATACGGCATACCTGTTACGGAAAGCATGGTATCGTTCGGTCTTAAAATACCAAAAAGAGCAACCGTAAGAGTATGTGTGCCGCTTGCAAAGTTATGTCTTACAAGTGCGTCCTCGGCGTCAAAAGCATAGGCATACACACGGTCGAGAGCATCTCTGCCAAAATCGTCATAGCCATAGCCTGTTGAACCCGAAAAATGACTTTCTCTTACCCCTGCCTCCTGAAAGGCTTTTATCATCTTTTGCTGATTGTATTCCTGAATATCGTTAATTTCATCAAGCTTGCTTTTGCAAAGCTCCATAGCCTTTTGCGAGGCCTCGATTATTCTGTTGTCTATATCAAAAAAACTCAAAATTTATCATCCTTTAAAATGGTATTCACACCAGCTGTCAAAGCAGTTGAATTTTAAATTATCGTAAAATGCCTTGTTTGCATTCTCCGCCCTGTGTACAAACACACTTCTGCCCTCTTTTACAAGAATATTTGTAAGGTGATTTACTATGTATGTACCGTAACCTTTGTTACGGAATTTCGGCAGACACGCAACCGCACCGATTACAGCGCCCTGCCTGCTTTCCGCAACAGTCATTGCAACAGCCGCAAGGTCGTTTCCGTCATACAACCCGAGAAGCCGCATTGTGCCGTGGCGCAGTTTGTGGTTTATATCCACATAAAAATCCTCAAATTTCGGCGGAGTAAAATATTTATCCGCCGCCTTTGTAATAAGCTCGTAAGCCTCTTTTATCTGCGGTGTGTCTATTCTTAAGTTATCGCTTTCAGATAATTCTTCTTTGCGTACAAGTATAGGACCTTGCGATTTTTCGTATCCGAACAAATCAAGGCTGTATTTATTACTGCAAATTACCGAAGCTGCTCCTGCCACACGCATAAAAGTCGATACTTCGTCTATATCCGTTTTATCGGTCAGAAAAAGAATAAAATCCGTGCCGTTTCGTGCGATTGCTCCCGTTGCAGTGTTGCTTTCGTCATCAAAAACAGTCCAATAATCCACAAACGGAAAATGCGGATTGTAACTTGTACAAAGCGAAATTATGCGGCAGGCAAAAGGATCAAGTCCGTCAAGGCTTTCTATTGTGCTGATAAATTTTTCGCAATTATCGGCAGTCAATATCATCTGTCATAATCCTTTCGTTTAATATTCTCCGCCTGCAATCTTATTTGCAAGTGCCGACACAATTTTTATAATATCATCGCAGTCGCTTACATTCGCAACTGTAACGCTGCTATGCAAATATCTGCAAGGAAGTGAAATTGCAAGGGTTTTTACTCCGCCTCTGCTCTGGTGAATTACGCCCGAATCGTTACCGCCTGCAACCGCTCTTTTATATTGAGCCTTTGCACCCGTTTCCTCGGCACATTCAAAAGCCATTTCAGACATTCTCTTATCGTAAATTGTGCGTCTGTCCATTACAGAAATAACCGCACCGTCACCGAGATTGCACACCTGTAGGGTTTCTTCCACACCGGCAATGTCAGCCGCAGTTGTAGTTTCTACTACAATGGCAAATTCAGGGTCTACGCTGTACGCCGCAACCTTTGCACCACGCAGTCCGACTTCTTCCTGTACGGCAAACACAAAGTGCATATCATACTCAAGTTCGCTTTTTATAAGCTCAATAAGCGCAAGACAGCCAAAACGGTCGTCAATAGCCTTTGATTTGATTGTATAGCCGTTATTTTCGTATATAGAATTAAAATTCACACTGTCGCCATAGCTTACAACGCTTAGCGCATCATCTTTGCTTGTTGCACCGATATCAATGTACATTTCGCCGTACTTCGGCACAGCGGTTCTTTCATCTGATTTGCTTAAATGAATAGGCTTTACACCGATTACACCGTTTACCTTATTTTTGCCTACGGTTACAGTTTTGCCGAGCACAACCCGTCTGTCAAGACCGCCGACTTCATCAAATTTAAGGTAGCCGTCAGAAGTAATATCCGTTACCATAAAGCCCACTTCGTCCATATGAGCCGAAAGCATAAGTTTTGCCTTTGCTCGGTTTTTGCCTTTTTTAAACACAATGATATTGCCGAGGTTATCCGTTTTGATTTCATCGGCAAACGGCTTTATTTCGTTTATAATAATTTCTCTTACACTGCCCTCGTCACCCGAAATACCTTCGACAGTGCAGAGTTTTTCAAGCAATTTAAAATCAGTCATTAAAAGCACCTCCGCCGATAATATATTCAGCAAGCAGAGCTGCCGTATTTTCTACATCAGAAATATCAATAACTTCAATCGGAGTATGCATATATCTTTGCGGAATCGAAACAACGGCAGAAGCAACACCGCTTTTTGTAACAGAAATATGGTCAGCATTTGTGCCCGTTGTACCCGAAATAGGCTCATATTGAAAAGGAATGTTATTTTCCTTAGCGACAGAAATGAGTTTATCGCTCATAGCCTTGCTAAGAATCGGAGAAATGCAAATCATCGGACCTTTTGCAAGTTCAATGCCTGCATACTGACCGTTTACATCAGGCTGAGATGCAAAACTTACATCAACGGCAATTGCCTCGTCGGCATTAATCCGGTAAGCACCTGTTTTCGCACCTGTTCCGTAAGTTTCCTCCTGAACGCTCAAAAGAATAACAACCTTGTACGAAAGTTCTTTTTTACCGATAAGCTCGGCGCATCTAATAAGAGCGGCAATACCGCATCTGTCATCAAGTGCGGGAGCGGTAATTCTGTTATTCATAAGTTCCTTCGGTTCGCCGTAAAATGTAAGAACATCACCGATTTTGATTTTCTCGGCTACCTTTTCATAAGGTAAACCAAAGTCAATCCATACCTTGTCAATAGGAGCTGCTTTATCTTCTCCGCCGTCAGACAGGTGCGGAGGCATACAACATACCACTCCTTTAACAGGCTCGTCCGAACAAGATACAAGTACAGCGTCTGACAATACCCTTACATCAATTCCGCCGCAGGAGGCAACCTTAACAAAACCGTTTTCATTAATCGAAGTCACAATAAAGCCTATTCTGTCAAGATGTGCGTCAAGCAAAATCGTTTTGTCTGCATTTGCATTGCCGAGTGTAGCGATTACATTTCCGTTTTTATCTATAGTTGTATCTGCAAAGGCAGAGAGTTTTTCGGCACAGAACTTTGCGATTGGCTCTTCACTGCCCGATACTCCGCCTATGCGGCATAAATCAAATAAAAGCTGTTTCATATTCACATTATTTCAAAGCGTTTACAATAGCCTTGAAATGATTTCCTCTTTCCTCAAAATTCTTGTACAAACCAAAACTTGCGCTTGCCGGAGAAAGCGAAACAATGTCGCCTTTTTCGGCGTGGTTTACGGCAGCCTCAACTGCCTCTTCCATATTTGTAACATTTATGATTGTAATTTCATTTTCGTTGTAGTTTTCAGCCTCAACAACGGCTTTTTCAATCTTCGGAGCAGTATCGCCGAGAAGAATGAGAACCTTAACCTTATCGTTGATTACAGGGCCGAGCGGCTCATAAGGAATATGCTTGTCGTAACCGCCTGCAATGATGATGATTTTTTCATCATAGAGCGAGAGCGTGCCGAGTGCTGTTCTTGTAGGGCTTGATGCAATGGAATCGTTGTAATACTTAACTCCGTTGTACTCCCTTACAAACTCCGCTCTGTGTTCAACACCGCCGAAAGTCTTTGCAACAGCCTTAATAGTTTCAATATCAACCATTCCCCATACAGCGGAAATAGCGGCAAGATAGTTTTCAACATTGTGCATACCCGGAATTTTAATATCCTTGATGTCCATAATCTTTGTAACCTTGCCGTAGTCGCTGTAGCAAACAGTTGTACCGTCAAGATAAGCGCCGTTTGCAAGGCTTTCTTTTACACTGAATTTTGCAAGCTGACCACGAACGCTGTCAGAGAAAGAATTTGCAATTTCATTGTCAAGGTTAAGCACTGCCTTTGAAAAAGCATTCTGGTGAAGTACGATGTTTTTCTTTGAATCCACATACTCCTGCATATCCTTATGTATGTCGAGGTGGTTAGGCGCAAGGTTTGTAACCACTGCCACATCAGGACTTTTTCTCATTGAAATAAGCTGAAAACTTGAAAGCTCAACCACTGCCACATCGTCCTCTTTAATGCTCTCGATTTCAGGGAGTAAAGGCTTGCCGATGTTGCCGCCGAGGTGTACATTCACACCGCTTGCTTTCAAAAATTCGGAGATAATTGTTGTGGTTGTGGTTTTGCCGTCGGAACCTGTAATTGCAATGATTTTACATGGGCAGAGGTCAAAGAACACTTCCATCTCGGAAGTGAGTACAACGCCTTTTTCTCTTAATGCAACAAGTTCAGGTCTGTAAAACGGTGTGCCCGGACTGCGGAAAATAATGTCGCCGTCAAGTTTTGAGAGGTAATCCTCGCCCAAAACAAGCTCTGCGCCGTATTCTTTGGCTTTTACGGCATTTTCGCCGAGTGATTCAAAATCTTTTTTGTCATATGCAGAAACTACTGCGCCTTTATCCGAAAACAGTTTTATCAAAGGCAAGTTACTTGTGCCTATACCGATAAAACCGACTTTTTTACCCTTTATACTTTCAAAAAACTTATCTGCTAAGTTGTTCATAGAACTATCCCCTTTTTATAAAGTAAGAATTACATACATATTTAATTATACCTTGTTATAACAGAAAATTCAACCGTAAACAGCATATTGCAATATAAATTTTCGCAAATGCTTGTCGACTTTAAATACTTGATTTAAACAAGTACATATGATACAATTATTTTTACAGATACAGTACGCAAAAGGAGGATTTATGTATAATTTAAAAGGAAAAACCGCTGTAATTACAGGCGGAAATTCCGGAGAAGGTGCTGCAACGGCTATGCTCTTTGCAAAAAGCGGAGCAAATGTTGTAATCAGTGCACGCCGACAGGCGGCTCTTGATGAGGTTGCATCTAAAATCAAAGCAGAAGGCGGTAATGTGCTTACCGTTTTGACCGACATTTCAAAAGATGAAGATTGCAAAAATCTTATGAAAGCAACCGTAGATAAATTCGGCGGTATTGATATTTTGGTAAACAATGCGGGTGTTCTCGACACCGGTCTTGCACCTATTGATAAGTTTGACGATGTTGAAATTCAAAAATTGATTTCAATTAATCAGGTCGGTACAATGCAGTGTATTCGTGCGGCTCTTGAATATATGCAAGAGGGTTCGTCTATCGTAAATGTTGCTTCTGTTGCGGGAGTAAACGGCGGTGGCGGCGCGGCTTATGTTTCCACCAAATCCGCAATCATCGGTATTACAAAGCATACCGCTTTACTTCTTGCCGACAAATACATTCGCTGTAATGCAATTTGTCCGGGTACAATAGTTACACCTATGACTATGAATATGAAGCCTGAAAATCTTGATATGAAAATGTTTGGTGCAATGAGCAAACACGCTGACTTAAAGATAAAGCCTTGTATGGCAGAAGATGTTGCAAATATTATAGAATTTTTCGCATCCGATAATTCAAAGGCACTTACAGGTCAGATTTTAGTAAGCGATTTCGGTGCGTCGCTCTAACGCTTTGTCACATACAATTAAATTTATACGGGAGTAGGATTTGTCTTACTCTCGTTTTTTTATTTTGCGTATTGCTTAAAAATAAGTTAAATGCTAAAATATCTAAGGGTGATACTATGCTCTATGACTTTATAATTATTGACAAAACTTCTTCTGCTCCGCTTTATATGCAGATTTACGCATCAATAAGGCGTTCCGTGGAAAACGGAAGTCTTGTAAAGAATACAAAACTGCCGTCAGTGCGCCAGCTTTCAAGCGGACTTGAGGTATCAAAAACCACTGTATCCGCGGCTTACGAACAACTATGCGTTGAGGGTTACATCAAAAACAAGCCGCAAAGCGGATATTATGTTGAGGCACAGTTTGAAAACGCCCCAAAGAAAAGCCAAAATACGCACAGCTCCGCAATCGCACAGATTAAAAGATATGACTACGATTTCAGCGGCAAAAGCATTGACGATAAAATCATTAATATTGACGAATGGAAAAAGTATGTCAAAGAGGTAATAAACACGGGATATATGCTTATGTCGTACGGCGAACCGCAGGGCGAAACCGTGCTTAGAAATGCACTGCAAAAATACAGCCTCGGAGTGCGGAGCGTAAATACAAGTGCCGAAAACATTGTTGTGGGCGCAGGAACACAGCTTTTGCTCTACCTTTTGTGTTCTCTTGTGGGCACGAACAAAACCGTTGCAACGGCAAAATCAAGCTACATTCAGGCGGAATTTATTTTTAAAACCTTAGGACTTAATATAAAGTATTTTGATACGGACAGCAAGGGAATTACCATATCCTCTCTCGAAAAAATAAAGCCCGATATGGTGCTTATAAATCCGAATTTTATTGCGGAAAACGGTATGAGTATGCCCGTAAGCCGCCGACTTGAGCTTATTAAGTGGGCAAAAGAAAACGATTGCATTATCATTGAGGACGATTATAACGGCGAGCTCAGATACAGTACACACCCTATG